>Ga0307376_10000266_pt1 | contig 70372 bp, 65 predicted proteins | sample TR2MG_FD_202536 | JGI IMG/M metagenome (GOLD analysis project Ga0307376, IMG submission 202536) | Soil microbial communities from Risofladan, Vaasa, Finland - TR-2 | ecosystem: Environmental > Terrestrial > Soil > Coastal area > Acid sulfate soil | place: Finland: Risofladan, Vaasa | collected...
CGGGGTGTCGTGGTGGTGCGGGCAGGCAGGATTCGGGCAGAAGGGTGGGTTCATGGATACCTCCACCACCTGCTACGTGCACACGAACACCGGTGCTTGCAGAAGATGCAAGGTTCGACGAACTAACTATTTTGATGGATTTTCCCCAGACCTCATCATATACTTGCTCATTGAAGTTTCCCGAAGGGTCAGAAGACCCTTTCCAATGGCTCCAATGATGTGAGGATGAATAAAACAGTGGAAAACCTTCTGATCGGCCGAATGAAGGACGAATACGAGAAGCAGATATTCGACCTTCGGCAATTGTTCGAAATCTCCAAGAGTCTCAATTCAACGCTTGATTACAGCATCCTGATAGAATCCATTCTGTACACTATCATGGGGCAGATGAAGGTGCTCAAGGCCGCGCTGTACGCCAAGAAGGGTATAGACTCGACCAGATTCAATTTGCACCGCAACTACAAGGGTTTCGAGATAGAGCACGACCACGACTACAGCATCGCCGAGGACGTTCCGGCCATGCGGCTGTTCGCCCGCGAGACCCACTGCTGGACCCTGCCAGAACTGCGTGAACGCCTGGGCAATCTGGGTGGACTGGAGCCGCTGGAGGCTATGGGTCCGTGCCTCGTCGTACCGCTTAAGGCCAAGGGTGTTGTCAACGGTTTGATACTGCTGGGCGAGCAGATTGTCAACGTCGGTTTCTCCGACTACGAGAAGGAGCACCTGCTCAATATAGCCATCCTGGCGTCGATCGCCATCAACAACGCCTTCCTGTTCGAGCTGACCACCACCGACATGATGACCAAGCTCAGGCTGAAGCACTACTTCTACACGGTGCTGCAGGACAAGATGGAAGAGAGTGCGTTCTCGGAGAAGCCGCTGTCGGTAATCATGAGCGATATAGATTTCTTCAAGCAATTCAACGATACCTACGGGCACAGTTGCGGCGATGAGGTACTCAAGAGAGTCGCCAAACTCATCCAGTACCAGATCCGCTCGCTTGATGTAGCCGCGCGCTACGGCGGCGAGGAGTTCTGCGTCATGCTGCCCGACACCGACCTGCCCGCCGCCGCGCAGATAGCGGAACGCATCAGGCACAGCATCGAGGAGACAGTCATCGAATATGAGGGCCAGACCATGTCGGTCGCACTGTCTCTCGGAGTGGCGAAATACGATCCGGAGCGCGATGTCTCGGCCAAATCGATAATAGACCGGGCCGACAAGGCGCTCTACCGCTCCAAGCAGACGGGCCGCAACAAGGTCACGGTGGCTTCCTGATGGCCAGGGCGACCCTATGGTACGCGGACAGGCCGCAGGCCGTGTTCGACGTCTCGCCCGTATTGAGCATTCTTGTATCCGCCCAGCGCGCTGGCCTGCCGCTCAGGCACGATTGCGGCGGCAAGGCACTGTGCGGCACATGCAGGGTGCGCGTCATCTCCGGCACGACCAGTCCCATGGCCGAGCGTGAACGCCTGCGGCTCGAGTCAGTAGGCGCCGGTCACGATCAGCGGCTGGCTTGCCAGACCATGGCCGGCTCCAACCTCGACCTGCAAGCCGTGCTGCCACTCGACCGGTCCAGCAAGCCACGGTAACCGGCCACAGAGGCACAGGCATGATTGACAGAAGCGACAAGACCTGGTGGCAACGCGCCATCTTCTATCAGATATATCCGCGAAGCTTCCAGGACTCCAATGCCGACGGCGTCGGTGACCTGCATGGAATTCTGGCCCGGCTCGACTACCTGGCCGGGCTTGGCGTCGATGCGCTCTGGATAAGTCCGTTCTTCCGGAGCCCGATGCTTGACGCCGGCTACGATGTGGCTGACTATCGCGACATCGACCCGCTGTTCGGTAGCATGGCGGACTTCGGCGAGCTGCTCGTGGCCGCCCACGACCGCGGCATTCGCGTGGTGATTGACCTGGTCGTAAACCATTCTTCGGATCAGCATCCGTGGTTCAAGGCAGCGCGATCATCCATCGATGACCCGAAGCACGACTGGTACCTCTGGCAACCGATAACCGGCAAGCGCCCGCCCAACAACTGGGTAAGCCTGTTTGAGCATCGATCGGCCTGGTATCCCAACGCAGCCACCGGAGAATGGTACCTGGCCACCTTTACCAGGCACCAGCCTGAGTTCAACTGGCGCAACCCGAGACTCCGCGAGGCAATATACGACATAGCCCGGTTCTGGCTGGATGCCGGAGTCGATGGTTTTAGAATGGATGTGGCAACAGCGTATTTCAAGGATAGCCAGCTTCGATCCAATCCATTCAGTCTGAATCTCAACCCGAACCTCTTCCAGCACCACCTGTACGACCGAAATCAGCCTGAGGTGCATGCTGTGTTCAGGGAGTTCAGGGCACTGGCCGACTCATATGGCGACCGGGTGCTTATAGGGGAGACCCATGGTCAGGATACCGCTCTGGCTGCGTCGTGCTACGGCACCAACGGCGACGAGCTTCACCTGGCATTCAATTTCAACTTCCTGTCCAGCCCTTGGGGTGCCCGTTCGTTCATGGAATCCGCCAGTCGTTGGTACCAGGCTCTGCCCGCCGGCGCCTGGCCCAACTTCACGCTGTCAAACCACGACCAGAAGCGCCATTACCATCGGTACCGCTCCGGCCAGGCCACCGAAGCCCGAGCGCGCGTGGCAGCGGCGATGCTGCTGTGTCTGCGCGGCACGCCGTTCCTCTACTATGGCGAAGAGCTGGGCATGGACTGCGAGCGTCTGCCGCGCGCCGTCCTGCAGGATCCGCTTGGACTATCCACATGGCCGCTCGCGTTCGGGCGCGATCCCGGGCGCACGCCGATGCAATGGGACGACTCGCCGCACGCAGGTTTCAGCGTGACGACCCCATGGCTGCCGGTCAACCATGATTACAGGCGCAAGAATGCAGCGATACAGGAGGTCACACCCGGCTCGCTCCTGGCCTGGTACAAGTCGCTCATCATCCTCAGGAAATCGGAGCCTGCGATGCAAACAGGTGACATCACATGGATTGCGGCACCAACCGACGTGTTGGCCTGGACCAGGACGCAAGGCAGGCGCAGCATCGATATATTCCTTGACTTTGGCGGGCGAGCAAGGACCATTCGGCTCGATGGCGGCACAGTAAGGCTCGGAACCCGAGCCGCTGCCGGATCCAACCTTGCGCCCGGAGCCTATTGGCTTGCCCCCTACGAGGCATTGATCGTTGCACGAAGCGACATATAGAGGCAAAGTCGTGACAGAATCGCGAGGAGGTTCGCATATGCAGACACTGGCTCCAGGCCTTTCCGGACAGCGTTCCCTGATAGTCGAGGAGCGCCACACAGCGGGACATCTTGGCTCCGGCGGAGCGCCGGTCTATGCCACGCCGATGATGGTACTGGCCATGGAGGAGGCCGCGCTGAGCGTGGTTGACCCGTTGCTTGAGCCTGGCAAGGCGACCGTGGGATACAGCCTGGACATCAAGCACCTGGCCGCGACTCCGATAGGCATGCGCGTCACCGCGACCGCTACCCTTCTGTCCATAGAGGGCAAGATGCTGACATTCCATGTGGAGGCTCGCGATGAGCGCGAGCTGATAGGTGAAGGCACACACATACGTGCCATCATCGACCTGGAGCGCTTCAGGGCAAGACTGGCGACCAAGAGCCTGCCCGCATCTTGAGGCGACGGCTCGCAAGGCAGGCGATTGTCAATTTCCTCGCGGTCGTGGAACTGCGGACCAAGCTCGTCTCCGTATCAACCCTTATGCTGGCCACCCTGTACGTCTCATGGCGCAAGGAGCCACCCCAGCCCTACCCGCTCGCCCTGATGTGGATGGCGACGCTCGCCGTTGACATGGGCACAACCGCCTTCAACAACTACTTCGACTACTGGCGCGGAACAGACCGATTCCACAAGGTGGACGAGCCTGACAAGGTCGTCGCCCGCGCCGTGGTGGAACCAGGATTCGCCTTCTGGGTAGCCTTCTGGTGCTTTGCCGTAGCGGTCATTCCAGGGTTCTTGCTCGCCCTGGCCGGCGCTCTGTGGGTAATACCCGCGGGTGCTGCATGCATGCTTGTCGGATTCCTGTATACCGGCGGCCCCTTTCCCATATCCAGGACACCCTTTGGAGAGCTTGTTGCCGGTGCATCTTTGGGATTGGCGCTCTTTGCCATAGCCTGCGGCGTGTGGGCCGTGCCGCTGGATAGCCATGTCGTGGTCGCCGCACTGCCATCATTCTTCTGGATAGCCGCGATCCTGGCGGTCAACAACACCTGCGACATCGAGGGCGACAGGCTTGCCGGCCGAAAGACCTGGCCGGTCATGACTGGGCCGCGCGGTGGCGAACTCACCATCATGCTGCTGGGACTGGGAGCCCAGCTCGCGGGTATCCTGGCAGGGCTCCATGGCTACCTCCCGCGCCTCGTGTCGGCAACCATGCTGGCTGGCAGCCTTCCGATAGCGCTGATACTCGCTTCGATGCACCGCGACGGTTTCTCACACGCAACCAAAGGCCTGAACATGAGGCGCATACTGCTCTGCCTTGCGTTCGCAACCATGGCCATGGCGTGCGGATACATATCGTGATTGCCAGATATTGATTCAATCCATATACTGAAGCTCAACCGTACCAGTGAATCGGTACTTCAAAGGAGCAACCATGGCTGATCTCAGCACGACCTTTCTTGGTCTATCACTCAAGAATCCTGTACTCATAGCATCATCGGGACTTACCTCTACTCTGGAAGGCGTCAAGCGGGCAGCGGACGCTGGCGCCGGAGGCATAGTGCTCAAGTCACTGTTCGAGGAGCAACTGCGTGCGGAGCTCGCGCCCATAGCATCGGCCGCCGGATCACACCCTGAGGCCGACGCGTTTCTGGCCGGTATGGGCATGAACGAGGGCACCGCCGAGTATATCAAGCTGGTGCAGGGTGCCAAGCGAGCGGCTGGAGTTCCGGTCATCGCCAGCGTCAATTGCTCTGGCGACGCGTTCTGGGTCGATTTTGCCAGGCAGATTGAGTCGGCCGGCGCCGATGCGCTTGAATTGAACATCGGCATCGTGCCGACCGATCCGACAATCCAGGCGGCCGCCATAGAGGATGGCATCGTCTCCCTTGTCACGGCGGTATCCAAGGCCGTCAAGATTCCGGTCGCCGCCAAGCTCGGCGCGTCATACACCAACTTCGGCAACATGGCGTCCCGCCTGTCAAAGGCCGGAGCCCGCGGCCTGACGCTGTTCAACCGTTTCTACCGTATCGATGTCGACCTGGACACGATGAGCCTGTCGGCCGGACCGGCCCGCGGCGGCCCCGAGTCGTACTTCGAGAGCCTCCGCTGGATATCATTGCTGGAAGGACGCGTTGGCGCAGAGCTGTGCGCCTCGGGCGGCGTCTACGATGGTGCCACGGCCCTCCGGTTGATGGCTGTAGGCGCGCACGCCGTGCAGCTCTGTTCCGCCGTCTACACCAAGGGCTATGGCGCCATAACGACGGTCATTGACGAGATGGGTAGCTGGATGGATGCGCGGGGAGTCAAGAGCCTGGCTGACATACGTGGCCGATTGGCTCGAAGGAATTCCGACAAGCCGGAGCTCTATGGCAGGCTTCACTACGTCAAGGCGCTGACAGGCCAGTCCTGATACTCATAGCCCCGCGCGTCGTCGCGTGGGGCTGTCAGCGAACGTCGATTGTCATGATGATGCGGTCGACGAGGAGTCCTGGCCGGTGCTGGATTGAAGGCGCTATGGTGCGGCACATGGTGAGCCCCAGTCCGCGCCACCTGCGCTGATCGGCGCTGAAGCGCGGCGGCGGCACGGGCTCATTGTTTACCATCTGCGCAAAGGCGGCGAAGTCCGGATGGCTTTCAACGAAGAATCCGAGCGTCAACCCCGAAGCCCGTTTCCTGACCAGCACGACGACGCCGCCCGGACCAATCTCCCCGTGGGTAAGCAGGTTGTCAAGAATCTCGTCACCCGCGACGACAAGCGTGCACATCTCCCGGTCCGACAGAAAGCCAAGAGACCTGACAAAGCTGTCGTACTCATCGAACGCGAGCGGACCAGGCATGACAGTCTGCCGAGCCTTGGTCCCGATAGCGGTGGAGGGCGGACTGACCGATGGAGGTACGGCTAAGATCGACACGGTGGTATCATCCGGCTACGCGAGTGCGGGAAGTTCCTTGAGTGACGGTACCGTCGGGAATCTGTCGGCAAAACCGGTCGACTCGATGGCCAGGCGCACGACTTCCGATGGGGCCACGATGATGAATCGCTTTCCGGCTGTTTCCGCGTCCTCTACGGCTGCGAGCAGCACGCCGATGCCAGCGCTCGTCATGGAACTGACTCCCGATAGATCCGCCGCCATGTGCACACGTCCTGCATGCAGCATGGTCTTCTCCTGCAGTTCATTGAAGGTATAGCTGTTGATGGGTCCATGCACCGAAAGCACGGTCCACGGTCCACGCTCGCTGGCCTCTACGCTGATTCCAGTCATTGTTTCCTCCCCTCAGGTCCGACCTGCATAATCAATTGCCACGATCGTAATATCATCATCGAGCCGACCACCGGTGAACGAGCCGGCCGACTTTGCTATGGCTTCGACGACTTCGGCCGGGCTGGCCTTCTTGTTCTCGGCCATGATCCGCACAAGGCGTTCCTTGCCATAGTGGTCACCGCGCACGCTCTCCGCCTCAAGGATGCCATCGGTAGTGATCAATACCCTGGAACCGGCGGGCAGAACCAGCCGTCTCGTCTTCAGGAATGGCTCGACATTCTTCACAAAGCCAAGCATCTTGCCTTCACCCTGCGCCTCGATTATGGAATCCAGGCCAGGAGAATTGAACAGCATCGCGGGAATTCCACAGTTGATGAAGTATATGGCACCCTTGTCCAGAGCCAGGAATCCGAACATCCCGGAGAAGAATGTGCCACGCGGCAGGCGTTCCTTGATGAATGTATTGGTCCTGGACACCAGCTTGATGAAGTCCTTTTCTTCCCGCAACAGGGTGCGGATTATTGACTTGAGGATGACCATCGACATGCTCGCGTTGAGCCCCTTGCCCGACACGTCACCGACAACAAAAAACCAACGGTGCTCCGATATGCGTACCGAATCGAACAGGTCACCGCCGAGTCGGCGTGGCGATTCGCTCTTTACCGCTACCGTAACGCCATCATGCTCGATGGGATCGATGTGTTCCTGAATCGATCGTATTATCTGATCGGCAAGGCCGATCTCCTGCTCCACCGTTTCCAGAAGCGACTCTCTGGCGACATGCCGCGCATAGTACGCTATGACGAACAGCTTGCCGTGCACGGCATCGAATGCCGAGTAGTCGAGGGCGTCGTAATCCGCTCCTGATGTCTTGGGGCCAAAGGCGAACAGACCGACGACGCGTCGTCCTTCCTTGGCTATGATGATTGCCTCGGCGCCAAGGGCGTCGAAGAACGCGAGCAATTGTGGCTTGACGTCGGCGAATATCCTGTCGGCGACGACATCGGTCTTGAGAATGGCCCGCCGCTCAACCGAGGCAAGTGCCTCGAGCACAGGCGAACCCGCTGGCGTGACAAGCGTATCGCTATCATCCGGGAAGATCCTGCGCAGGTCGCCCGCGTCATCTTCCGAGAAGGCGGCAAACCAGGAGCAGCCAAATATCTCGGTCATGATGGCCGAGACTTCTTTGAGAGCCGCTTCACGTCCAGCGGACAGATCGACGTGCGCTATCTCCGATTCCAGCTCCTCGCGGGCGGATTCGTCACGTTCAGCGCCGATGCGGCCACGGGCAAACGATTCAGCCCAGTGGCCGAATCCCAGGAATATCGCGGCGCCGCCAATGATGGCCATGACTGGCGCGGTATCGCGGAACAGCTGGATTGCGCCGATGCCAAGCGCCGCGGGCAGCCCAAAAGCCAGCAGAATCACGAACCACACGCCTATGGCCCTGATGACGCCTCGCGTCTGGAATACCCGCGTTGAAGAGAACGCATACGAGGTGGCCAGCACCGAGACTATGCCATTGGCACCGCCCAAGGGATAGAGCATAGCGAATTTTGTTGACGGCGACAGAATCGCCATCGTGAATCCCCAGACCACGTTGACAAGCAGGCCAATCGCCATTATCCAGAGGTGCTGGCTGTAGACGCGACTCTTGATGGTGACGGCTCGCGCCACCATCACCATCACCGCCAGCAAAGCCAGCCCCGCTCCGGCATAGGACAGTATAAAATACCAGTCGCCTTCAAAACGTACCAGCTCCATCTGCAGTCGCTTGACCTCGACCAGATAGGAATCCGTAAAGCCGACAATCCACATCGCGGCGACAGCCACCGCGACCAGCGCGATGTCGAGCGGCAGAATCCGCTTGTCATACGGATACGCAAAGGCCAAACGCAAGAAGGCAAGATACGATACAAGCGCACCGGCCCCGGCCAGACGCAGCATCATGAGCGCGGCATCCCGGTAGTCGGCCGCGAGCAGATAGCCTATGTTCAGGCAGAGCGCATAGGCGATGGCGGCGTATGCCGCGACCCTGAAGGCCCGCGCCGAAGTGCCATGATTGCCGATCCGCACCATCGTCACCAGCATGATAAGTGCGGCTAGCCAGGTAAAAAGCGTCAGTCCCATAGCCGTCCTACCTTGACCGTGAGTATCGTGATGTCATCACGCAGCTTCTTGTCGGCTACCCAGGTCTCGCCAAGGGTCGCCAGTCTGTCCACCAGTTCATCGGCGGTCGTGTCGAGTGCCCCGTTCATCAGCTTGGTGAATTCGGAAGATTGATCGATTGAAACTCCATCGGCATTGACAATCTCGGTAAGGCCGTCTGTCGTCAACACGAGCACGTCGTCTGTTCGCAGCTCGATTTCCTCGACCTCCACGCTGTATATCGGCACCAGACCGACTATGCCGCATGTCGAGCCGAGCCGCCTTATGACGGGCCCCTTGATGGTCCTTACCACCAGGAACTGCTCGGGCATTGCCGCGTTGACGTAGCGCAACCGTTTGGAACCCACGTCGATCAGGCCAAGGAACATGACAGTATACTTGTCCTCGAAGCCCATGCCGCGGATGGCGTCATCGCAGGCGCGTATGAGGGCAGCAAGGTCGGTCTTGTCGTTGGCCGCGCGTATCGTGTTTATGACGATGCCCATGACCAGCGCGGCGCCGAGTCCCTTGCCCGACACATCGCCCATGACCAGAAGCGTCCTGTCGTCATCTATCCTGATGGCATCATAGTAGTCACCGGACACGTTGACCAGCGGCCGCCAATAGGCCGCCAGAGACAGCTTGGGCTGTTCCGGCAACACCTCGGGCAGAAACGATCGCTGCGTGTCGGCGATCTGGCTCCATTCCTTTGTCAACGCCGCTATATCGAACAGCCTGGCCACCGTCAAGACGCGGTCAAAGAAAATCAGCAGCTCTCCATACAGCACACGGAAGGCATCCTGGTCAACATACGGGCAGATGCGCGTAAAGACGAAGAAATAGTAGCCCTTGCAGAATATGAAGAAGCCACGCGCACCCTGGTTGTTGACCGTCAGGTTGAAGGCGCTGTCGACAAAGACCAAGCCTTCGGACAGCTCACGGAAGTTGCGCTTCAATGTCGGGACCAGACCGGGGTCGGCGGTGAGGGCCGCCGGGCTGGCGTAGAGCACATCCCAGGTGTTGCTCCTGATCAGCACGACCGATGCGTCAAGCGACTTCTCCAGGCTTTCCCTGATCGCCGCCACGAATTCCGGCATTGTAAAGCAGGTTCGCACGCGATCAACGAACTCGGCTATCAAGCCTGTCGTACCCTGCCCAAGAATCGTGTGGTACAGGTGATCATCGAGCGCCACGAATATGCCGCGGCGCGCCGCAAACAGGATCAGGAAGGTGATTCCGGCCGCGATCGATGTGCCGATGAACCCGGCACCGCTGGTAGCGGCGAATATGAATCCCCCGAACAAGACCGCCGCGATCGACCAAGTCGAGGCCGAAGCCAAGGTTCGGGCTCTGCGATAATCCAAGTGCTACGCTCCTGTACTCTGCTGGAATCTGGAGGCTCTATGGTCGCATGGCCGCGAACCGCTGTCAATCGAAGCTTTGACTTGCAGGCACAATCAAGGCTCTTGCCATTTAATGAAGAATTCCACCGGATTGTCCAGCACCAGGGCGTCGATGGCCCGCACCGAGAACTCCGCAAGAGTCCTGTCCGAGCGCGATGCGGTCACGCCGGATGACTCCATGATGGGGCCCGGGGAACGGACGACCATCGCGATATTCAGGCCATCGATAGCCTGCACAGCGGCCGTACCGAGCAATCCGGCCAGCATCGATCGGTATTCGGCAACCGTAACGGGGTTGTCATAAAGCGCGGGCGGCTGCAGAGCCTCGAGGAGGTCTGGGTCCATGCCAGGAAAGAGGTGGATGACGGCGGCGGCATTGCCTCGATGCATGCTCAATCTCAGCGATGCCCAGCCCGGGCCATGTCGATACTCCAGGGCCTCCGCCAGTTTCCTGTCGCTCGCGAGCAGGCTATCCAGGTCGGCCACGCGAAATACTCCGCGGTACGAACGCGGACCAGAGGTGGCCGACTCGTCAACAATGATCCCCCTGGCGCGCAGCGTGGCCGAGACTGCTTCGGCATTGAACAGCGGACCAGCCGGGGCGGCACTTCCAGTGGCGGCACTTCCAGTGGCGGCACTTCCAGCGGCGGCGAATTGCCTGATGCGGGCTTCCACAGCAGCCGGCATGTCCACCCGTATCGACAACAAAGTCGACCGGTCGGCGCGTATGGCCAGATCGGCCGCTGCCCCGCACGAAGCCAGTATCAAGGGCATACAGAGCGCTATCGCAACAGCAAGAATAAGCGCGCCTGGCTCCAGTCTCCGTCGAAGACCCATCATACCTCCAGAAAGAATCCAGATGATGTCGAGAGCTGTCAAGTATAGCAGGCGCCACCGCGGCTTGAACAGGCGATCCTGCAAGCTGCGAAATATTCTTTTCAACATTTTTGTTGCGGATTGAAATATTATGCCATATACTGAGCCCAGAAACTGGAGGCGCACGCGCTATGAACACGGCACGACACGAGGTTGGATTCCGGGCTGACTATGCGTCCAGAACAGAACACCTTGTCATAGGCATCATGTCCGGCACCTCGCTCGATGGCGTCGACGCGGCGCTTGTCAGGATAATCACCGATCCAGCAGGATCGCTTGCCTCGGCCTCGCTGATGGCGCATGCGTACATACCGTACTCCGAGGCGATGAGGACACAGGTCGCCAGGCTATGCTCTCCGGAGACCGCCCGCATCGACGACCTCACCTATGTCCATTTCGGGCTGTCGGAATGGTATGCCAGGAGCGTAGAACTTGTACTGCGCCAGGCCGGCCTGCCCGCTGATGCGGTTGATGCCATATCGATGCACGGACAGACAGTCTGGCACGCTCCGGTCCCACGTGCCTTTCCAGGTCCCGATGGCGATATGCCGGTCAAGGGCACCCTGCAGCTCGGTTCCAGTGCCGTTGTGCGCGAACGCTGCGGCATACCGGTGATATCCGACCTTCGCTCCCGCGACATGGCGGCTGGCGGCGAAGGCGCGCCACTCGCTCCGTACATAGACGCGCTGCTCTTTGGCTCCAGGACCGAGGGGCGCATCGTCCAGAACATTGGCGGCATCGGCAACGCGACGGTGCTGGTGCCGTCGGCCACCCAGACCGACATCCTGGCATTCGACACGGGTCCGGGCAACATGCTGATAGACGCCGTCGTGATGGCCGGGACCAATGAGGCCGAGCGATACGACGCCGAAGGCCACCACGGCGCGCGGGGCACCGTCTCCGAGGCGCTGGTCGCCAGCCTCATGCACGATGAATACTTTGCCCGCAAGCCGCCCAAGAGCACTGGCCGCGAGGTCTATGGCCAGGCTTTTACCCGCGAGTTCCTGCGCAATGCCGAGGGTCTGGGGCTTTCTTTCGAGGACAAGGTGGCAACAGCCACGGCCTTCACCGCCGAATCAATAGCAGCGGCTTACAGGGATTTCATCCTGCCTGTCACCCCGATAGCCAGGGTGCTGGTTGCTGGCGGCGGCGCCCTTAACGCGACACTGCTCAGGATGCTGGGACAAAGGCTTCCCGTCGGCATCGAGGTCACAACAACCGCCGCCTTCGGTGTTCCGGACCAGGCCCGTGAAGCGATGGCCTTTGCTGTTCTGGGCCATGAGTCGCTGATGGGAAGACCAAGCAATTTGCCGGCGGTTACCGGTGCCCGCGGCCCTGTAATCCTGGGCTGTCTGACACTATGATTATTGGTTGCACACGTATCTTTTATAGGAGGCACGAATGAAAAGACCATCGATCATGCTCATCGCCTTGCTGGCGGTGACCCTGTTCGGCGCGGCCGGCGCCTTTGCGGCCCCGGCGGCTCAGGCAGTACTCACGATAGGCGTCGATCAGGAGGCGGTCGGCATCGATCCGCACATCGTCACGGCGTTCTCGTCGATGCGCCGCATCGACCTGATGTACAACCGCCTCGTGCGGCTGGACGACAACTTCGTCGTCGTGCCCGACCTGGCCGAGTCATGGGAAGTTCCCAACAATGTCACCTACATCTTCCACCTGCGCAAGGGTGTCAAGTTCCACAACGGCCGCGAGCTCACGGCCGATGACGTGCAGTATTCACTGCAGCGCATCCTTGATCCGAAGACCGCCTCACCTGGCAGGTCATACGTCTCCCTGATCACGTCGATCGATGTGGTCGACCGCTACACAGTCAAGCTCAACCTGAGCGCGCCGCTCGCGTCGCTCCTGGACGGACTGACTTCCAACAACTGCTCAATAGTGGCCAAGGAAGCAGTCGAAGCCAACGGCAACCTCCAGAAGACTGACGCGGGCACCGGCCCCTTCATGCTCCAGGATTGGATCCCGGACAACTCAATGACACTGGTGAAGAACGCCAGCTACTTCGAAAAAGGCGCGCCGTACCTGGACAAGGTGATATTCCGAGTCATACCCGAGCAGGCCTCGCTGCTTGCCGGCGTCAAGTCGGGCGACATCGATCTGGCCACCATCAGCGATGGCGCGACAATACGACAGGCCAGCAAGGACTCCAAGGTCGTCGTGATGAGCAAGCCTGGCCTCAATATGAGGATATTCAGCTTCAATACGACCAAGAAGCCGTTTGATGACGTCCGCGTCCGCCAGGCGCTCGCGATGACGCTGAACCGCTCCGAAATCCTGGGCATAGCCGAGTTCGGCATGGGCAAGCCGACCGGACCGGTTCCAGTCGCGGCGACCCAGTGGGCCGTACCGGTAGCCAAGCTGCCATACGCCAGCCCGGACATCGCAAAGGCCAAGAAGTTGCTCGCCGAAGCCGGCTATCCCAAGGGCTTCAGCTTCAAGATTACCTGTTCCGCTACCTATGAAGGCGGACTCGCCGTCGCGCAGGTAGCCCAGGAAGAACTCAAGAAAATCGGCGTAACCGCGGAGCTCGAGGTTGTCGAGTGGGGCGTGTATATCGACAAATGGGTCAAGCGCGACTTCGAGACCATGATAGAGCTGCGCGGTGGCTCAGGCGAGCCTGACCGCTTCCTGTACCGGACATTCTACAGCACCGGCGGCGTCAACAATTTCCTGTTCAAGGATGCCGAGGTCGACAAGTACCTGGATCTGGGTCGGACCCAGACCGTTCTCGCCGACAGGAAGGCGAGCTACAATAAGCTTCAGACCCTGCTGACGGAGAAGGCTCCAGCCATCTTCCTGTACTGCCCGAACGAGAACCAGGTGATGGGCAAGCAGGTATCCGGCTTCAAGCTGGTCGGCAATGGAAGTCTGTTCTACGTAACCTTTACCAAGGTCAAGCGCTGACGCACCATGTCCGGCCTCGACGGGGCCGGACTATTTCAGCTGAATCCCGGAGTCATACGTGTTCAGATACATCGTCAAGCGGCTCTTATCACTCATTCCCGTCCTGTTCGGCGTCTCCATCATCGTCTTCTTCCTTGTCCGGCTGATTCCCGGTTCCGCACTGGAAATGTACATGGGCACCCAGGTCGAGGCGACCCCCGAACAGATGATAGAACTGCAGCGCATCTTTGGAGAGGACAAGCCGGTGCCGGTGCTGTACGTGGAGTGGCTGGGCCGCATACTCCAGGGTGATTTTGGCTACTCCCTCCGGACGGGCCGTCCAGTGCTGCCGGACATACTATCGCGGCTTCCGCTGAGCCTGGAACTGACCATCCTGTCGCTCGCGCTGGCCCTGCTGATAGGCATACCCCAGGGTATACTCTCCTCGCTGAAGCGCAACCCGTTCAGCGACGTCATCAACCGCGTGATAGGCCTTCTGGGGCTGTCGCTGCCGCAATTCTGGCTTGCCTCGCTTATGGTGCTCGCCTTTGCCAATTTCAGCGGCTGGATACCAATGGGCAACTACATCAAGTTTTCGGTTGACCCGATCAGGAACCTGCGCATGCTGCTCTTGCCGTCGCTCGCCATAGGCATCGGACTGGCCGCCGTCATCATGCGCTATACCCGCAACAGCATGCTGGAGGTGCTGCAGATGGACTACATCCGCACCGCCAAGGCCAAGGGACTGACCAAGCGTGTCGTGATTCTACGACACGCCCTCAAGAATGCCATACTCCCCGTCATAACCGTGGCGGGTTTCAATACGGGCTATCTGCTCGGTGGAGCCATCGTAATAGAAGAAGTCTTTGCGCTGCCGGGCATGGGCCGACTCGCGCTCTATGCCATTTACCAGCGGGACTATCCGGTGATACAGGCGATCGTGCTGATGATCGCGACAATATTCGTGCTCGTGAACCTGGTCACCGACCTCATCTATGCTATGGTCGATCCGCGCATCAGGCTGGACGATGGCGGGAGATGAAATGAAATCGAACAGTCTTACCCGTAACAGTATCGTGATGACAGGTCTTGCCATCATAGGCGTGTACATCGCGATCATGGTCGTATCTACATTCTGGTTGCCGTTTGATCCGATATCGATGGACACCGACCACATACTGGAAGCGCCATCGCTGGCGACCGGCCACCTCTTTGGCACCGACGAGTTCGGCCGCGACATCCTTTCCAGGATCATGAAGGGCAGCACGATATCGCTGATTATCAGCGTGGCCGCCACGCTGCTCGGCACGCTGGTCGGCACCTTCATGGGAGTCTGGGCCGGATACCTCGGTGGCCGCTGGGACAACGTGCTGATGCGCATAGCCGATGTGCTGTTTTCCTTTCCGTCCCTCCTCCTGGCCATATTCGTGATGGCGATACTCGGCGAGAAGACATTCAATGTGGTCATAGCGATAGGCATAGTCTATATCCCGCAATTCGCGCGCATCAGCCGGGGCGCCATCCTGACCATCAAGTCAAGCGAGTTCATCAAGGCGGCCAAGTCGAACGGCGCCAGCTCCGGCTTCATATTGCGCAAACACCTGTTGCCCAACATCCTGGTGCCACTGATCGTGCAGGTGTCGCTGTCGCTGTCGGTCGCCATCCTCCTGGAATCATCGCTGAGCTTCCTGGGGTTGGGAGTGCAACCGCCGGCTCCGTCGTGGGGCAACATGCTGTCGGGCGCGCGCAAGGTGATGGTTCTGGCGCCATGGACGGCAATCTATCCAGGCATAGCCATCGTGCTCCTGGTACTGGGGTTCAATCTGCTCGGCGATGGACTTCGCGACATACTCGATCCGCGCCTGCGGAATGTACGATAGGCGGACGCATGAACAACGACAGCATTCTTCGAGTAGAGGGATTAATAACCGAGTTCAGCACCGACCACGGCCTCGTCAAGGCGGTAGACGGCGTATCGTTCGAATTGCACCGTGGCGAGACCCTGGGGCTGGTGGGAGAGTCTGGCTCCGGCAAATCGGTGACCAATCTATCCATCCTGAGGCTTATCCAGAGCCCGCCGGGCAGGATAGCAGGCGGTAAAGTACTCTTCGATGGCCATGACCTGGTCAAGGCAACGGAAGAAGAGGTGCGCGTCCTGCGCGGCAAGAACATATCGATGATATTCCAGGACCCGCTGACATCGCTCAACCCGGTACTGCGCATTTCACTGCAAATATCGGAGGCGTTGCAGCTGCACCACGGCCTGGGCCGCAAGGAAGCCAAGGCCAAGGCCATTGAGATGCTGCGGCTGATAGGCATACCCGATCCGGAGCGCCGCGCCGACGACTATCCGCACCAGTTTTCCGGAGGCATGCGCCAGCGTGTGATGATAGCGATGGCCCTGTCGTGCAAACCAGAGATACTGATTGCGGATGAGCCGACCACCGCCCTCGATGTGACCATACAGGCCCAGATTCTGGATCTGATCAAGAGCCTTTCGGCCAAGGACCAGACCGCCGTGATCATGATAACCCACGACCTCGGCGTTGTCGCGGGCATGTGCGACTACATTTGCGTGATGTACGCCGGCCGCATCGTCGAGAAGGCCGCTGTCGACGACCTGTTCTACGAACCCAAACATCCGTACACACGCGGACTGCTGGATTCAATACCGCGGACGGACAGGACCGGCCCCCAGCGACTGTACTCGATTCCCGGCGCGCCACCGAGCCTGTATGACATGCCAGAGGCTTGCCCCTTCAATCCCCGCTGTGCCCATGCGATGGACATCTGCCGCAGGGCCTACCCTCCCGAGGTGGAGATGCATGGATCATCACCGCGAACGGTCAGCTGCTGGCTCCATGCCAGGGAAGGCAACGCATGAACACCGATGACAAGCTACTCGAAGTGAGTGGACTCAAGGTCCACTTCCCCATAGAGAAGGGCATAGTGTTCAGGCGGAATGCCGGATGGGTCCGCGCGGTCGATGGCGTCGACTTCAGCATACGGAAGGGCGAGGCTCTGGGGCTGGTGGGCGAATCAGGCTGTGGCAAGTCGACCACGGCTATGGCGGTGGCCCAGCTACAGGCGCGCACAGCCGGCACGATCCGCATGGCGGGCATCGATCTGGCAACGCTATCGCCCCGTGAACTGCGCGCCGCCCGCAAGGACTTCCAGATCGTGTTCCAGGATCCGTACTCATCCCTTGACCCGCGGCAGCAGGCCGCCGACATCATAGCGGAGCCGCTGCGCATCTTTGTGGGAAATGGCCTCCTGGACATGAGCGAGTCGGATATACGAGCCAAGACCATGGCGCTGATGGACCGATGCGGTCTGGACTCGTCATTCGCCAATCGCTATCCGCACGAGTTCTCTGGCGGGCAGCGCCAGCGCATCGGCATAGCACGGGCCCTGGCGCTGGATCCCAGGCTGGTGATAGCGGACGAACCGGTCTCCGCTCTCGACGTGTCTATCCAGTCACAGATCCTGAACCTGCTCAAGGACCTGCAGAAGGACCTTGACCTGACATTCCTGTTCATAGCGCACGATCTGGCGGTGATAGAATATTTCTGTACAACCATAGCGGTGATGTACCTCGGGCGCATCGTGGAGACCGCCAGTTCGGCGACCCTGTCATCGTCGCCCATGCATCCGTACACCAAGGCGCTGCTGTCGGCCGTGCCGCTGCCGGATCCAATAAAGGAAAGGGGTCGACGACGGATCATCCTCAAGGGCGATGTTCCATCGCCCAGCGTCGTGCACAAAGGCTGTCCATTCCGCGAGCGGTGTCCCGAGGCCATGGATCGCTGCGCGCTGTCACCGCCCACACTCAAACCCGTCTCTGTCGGGCACGAGGTTTCCTGCTTCCTGTATCAGGATTCGTGAGGCGCGTCATGCAACCAGAAACACCTGGACCAAAGGTCCTGATCCGCCTGATGACCACTGCAGATGCTAATGCCTGCTCAGCCATCGTCTGCAAATCGATCATAGGTGAGCGTTATGGCTTCAGCCTCGAACCGATGGCCCGCACGCTGTCGGCCGCCATCGAGGCCGGAGGCGAGCTGTTCGTCGCCGAGCTCGCCGGTGCCGTGGCTGGCTTTGCCTGGATAGACGCGCGCGGAGCATTCTCGTCGGCACCGTACCTGCGTCTGATAGCCGTCGATGAGACGCTTCGCGGCTCCGGGGTCGGCGCCGCCCTGCTCTCCGAGTTCGAGGCCCGTACGGCGTGCATCGGCCGCGACTGGTGCCTCCTCGTATCGGACTTCAACCTGCCAGCCCAGTCATTCTATGAGAAGAAAGGCTACAGGCGCGCTGGAGCCCTGTCTGACTTCGCACGTCCCGGGATCACTGAAATCCTGATGGTCAAGAAACGGCAACCGGCTTCCGTCTGAGGATCGAAGCCGGCATCCTCTTGCCCCCAATCGGCTATTCGTGCACACTTATGGCATGACACTCTCAGCCCTGCGGAGGATGATGAAATGACTGAACGTACACCATGGAAATTTCTGGACGAATATCGCGGCATAGCGTTCCCCGGAGTCTGGCCAACGCTTCCCGAGCTCTTCAGGATAACCGCATCCCGAAATCCTGACCGGGCCTGCTTCACGGTATACGATCCCGACCGGATATCGCTCGATTACATCCAGGCCCTGGCAGCCATCGAGCGCCTGGCCGCCTTCCTGGCATCCGAAGGCATCAAACATGGCGACAAGGTGGCTGTCACCGGCAAGAATACACCGGAGTGGGCTGTTTCCTATCTGGCCGTGCTGTTCGCCGGCGCCATAGTCGTGCCGATAGACTACCAGATCAGGCATGACGAAATGGAAGCGATAATAAAGGCGTCCGACGCGGTTGCCATCTTCGTCGATGAGGAGAAGTACGACTCCATAGACCTGGACAGGCTCAAGTTGCGCTCCCGGTGGTCGCTGTCGAAGAGCAAGCCAGGATACTGCTACGATCTGCAGGCCAAGGCAGAGCCGCCCGCCATAGTCCCAGCGCTGGAAACGGAACTGGCAGCCATACTCTTTACCAGCGGCACGACCGGCACGCCCAAAGGCGTCATGCTGACCCACTCTAATTTCGTGGCCGACTGTTTCCTGGCTCAGGGCAACCTCAGCATCTATCCAACCGATGTATTCTATGCCCTGCTGCCCATCCATCATTCCTACACGATGCTCGCCGTATTCATCGAGGCCATTTCTGTCGGCTCGGAGATAGTCTTTGGGCAGCGCATGGTGACCAAGGCCATACTGAAGGATCTCAAGGAAGCCAGGGTCACGATGTTCCTGGGCGTGCCGCTCCTCTTCAACAAACTGCTCGCCGGCATCATGAAGGGCATCAGGGAGAAGGGAATCCTCGTCTATGGCCTTATCAGGTTCCTGATGAGCGTCTCCGGGTTCATCAAGAAGGTCTTTAAGGTCAACCCAGGCAAGACCATGTTCGGCTCCGTGCTCGACAAGGCCAGCCTCCGGACCATACGCATATGCATTTCAGGCGGCGGTCCGCTCGCGCCCAGCGTGTTCAGAATGTACAATCAGCTTGGCATTGACTTTGTCCAGGGTTACGGCCTGACCGAGACCAGCCCGATCATCACGCTCAATCCGACAGAGGCCTACAAGGAAGAGAGCGTAGGCAAGGTGATTCCGCAGACCGACATGAAGATAATCGATCCTGATGGCGATGGTCGAGGGCAAATAGTCGTCAAGGGTCCCATGGTGATGCAGGGCTATTACAGGAACCAGAAGGCCACCGACGAGGCATTCCAGGATGGCTGGTTGCTGACCGGCGATGTGGGTTACCTGGACCAGGACAATTACCTGTACTTGACCGGGCGAGCCAAGAGCCTCATCGTCACCGAGGGTGGCAAGAATGTATACCCCGAGGAGATCGAGAACAGGTTCCAGCTGTATAGCGAGGTTGACCAGGTGCTGGTCAAGGGCTACGAGCTCGACAAGAAGCAGAAGGTAGAGGGCATCGAAGCCTACATATTCCCCAGCAAGGACTGGTTCGACCAGAATGCCCCCAAGTCAGGCAAGACCTACGACGAAGCGACAATAGAAGCGCATATACGCAAGGTTGTCGATCAGGTCAACGCGACGATGCTGCCGTACCAGCGGATCAACAAGGTAACGGTGCTGTCGGAGCCGATGGAGATGACCACCACCAAGAAGATCAAGAGAACGGGAAAATAGTCATTGGTTTCACGAAGCTTGTAATGACTCGATTGTAGATACTACCAATGGTAGCGACAGTCCAGGACGATGCCGCCTGTCATATGGACGAGGCCATCGCAACAAGCTTCGAGGAACTACCTATTTCTTGCCATACACGGCCTGGGGCTGGGTCTTGCCCCTGAAGAGCACCTCGCCCATAGGCTGGAATTTTGCTTGTGACTCAAGCGACAACTGCTTGTATACCGGGTGGCTTATCAGCAGGTCCTGCTTGAATTCCCGGCATAGTGAATCGAGGCGGGCGGCGATGTTCACCGCATCACCCACCACGCCGATGCGCTGGACGCCGCTGGCCGATGACAGCTCGCCTATGGCTGCCTTACCAGCATGCACGCCTATGCCTATGTGTTTGACCAGCGGCAGGCGGTGCTCGGCGAGATCTTCCTGAAGATGCGTAAACTCATACAGGAAATCAAAGGCGCACGCCACGGCCTCATCGGCGGCGTCCTTCTCACCCATCATGCCAAAGACGACAATCGCCGTGTCACCGACGAATTGTTCGACGACGCCGCTGTGCCTGCGAGCCACGATGTCCCAGAGCGCGTAGTAGCGGTTCAGTAGCCCCATGGTGGCGCGGGCGCCTTCCTTTTCGGCGATGGGCGTGAAGTTCCACAGATCGGCGTACAGAATCACCACCTCGCGGGTCTCGCCTGCCGCCACCATCTCGCGATCGGAGGCTCCAGGAGCCGGAGGCTCCACCACGGCGTACACCTGATCAAGCCGGGCCTTCAGCGACACCTGCTTGATCTTGTCGGCAACCTGGAACATCCCGAACATGAATACGCCGAACATGAAGAAGACGTGCTGGAGCGTCTTGGCAAAGGTAATGAAGCCAGGTATGAAATTGGACAGCGACAGGGCCTGTATCAGTCCCTGGTATCCAAGCTGGTCGGCCTCGTAAGCCTTGGTACAGTTCAGCCGGAGATCGATATAGAAATAGAAGAATATGAATGTGAATATCGTGCCCAGTGTCAGGAATATCTCGGCAAGCCTCTTGGGCCACTTGCTCCTGAACAGTATGGCCAGAGCCTGAATGCCGCCCAGATACAGCGCAGTAGCCCACAGGAAGAAGCTGGCCATGTCGAAGGGTCTGTCAGAGCGGGACAGCGACTGCATCAGGGTATATCCAAGCGGCGTCATCAGGGAATAGAAGAATCTGGCCGGAGGCCGATGCCCATACCGTGCCAGAAGCGCTATCTGTATGAGCAGGAAGAGTATCAGTGATATCAGCGCCGCTGGTTCGGGCCGTATGATCGATGGCGAACTGAACAATATCAGTATGAAGAAGAGAACAAATTGGCTTGAGTAGAGGAAAAACTCCTCCAGATAGCGTTTTGGCAAGAATTTCATAGGCCTTGGCATCATACTCCATCATGGCTGCCGTGTCACGAAGCTTCGGAGAACTGGATATGGAAGCTGGTCCCGTGCTCCCTCGTGACGAAAATGCTGCCGTCGAGCTGTTCCACGAGCATCCGCACCAGCGTCAGGCCAAGGGAGTCCGCCCGCTCGAGGGCCACATCTGCGGGCATGCCTACGCCATCGTCGCTGATATCGAGCTCCACATCACGTGACGCTGATTTCCGCATGGCAAGGGTTATTGTGCCTTCTCGATTGTCTGGAAACGCATACTTGAAGGCGTTTGTGATAAGCTCATTCATGATGAGCCCGCACGGAATCGATGTATTGACGTCGAGCAATACATTGGACGCATCGAAGACGAGCCGCACTGATCGACCCTGCCCATACACCACAAGGAGTTGCGATACCAGCGTTCCAACATACTCCTGCATGTTCACCTGCGCATAGTTGGTTGATTGGTACAGCTTCTCATGGACCAGCGACATCGCCATGATGCGATCACGGCTATTTCCGAAGGCGCTCATGGCATCGGCTGGCGACCTGATCATCGACGACTGGAGGTTAAGAAGGCTCGATATGATGTTCAGGTTGTTCTTGACCCGATGGTGCACCTCCCGCAACAGTACCTCTTTTTCCACCAGGTTGCGCTTGAGCTGCTCTTCCGTGGTTCGGCGCTCGGTCATGTCGACGTGGGTGCCGACGAGCCTGGTGCCTCTGCCCTGTGCGTCGCGCTCAACGCACTTGCCCCGCGCGTAAATCCAGCGCCATTCGCCATCCCTGGCGCGCATGCGGTATTCGACCTCCAGCAGATCCTGGCCATCTTCGATACAGCGCATATTGGCCGCAAGAGCCCGAGGCAGATCATCGGGATGTACCATGCTTCTCCACGCGGCGCCCGTAGTGGCGAATTCACCTGGTTCGTAGCCGAGTATTCGATAGTACGCGGGGTTGTAGTACGCTTCATCAGACTGGACATGGAGATCCCACAGGCCGTCGCTGGTCGCCTCCATGCTCAGCTTGAAGCGCTCTTCGCTGTCACGCAGCGCGCGTAGCATTCGGTGCGACGCCACCTGGTCGGCCAGGATTTTTCCGGCCAATACCGTTGCCAGCGGGTACAGAACCATGACCGGAGCACCGATGCTCCTGAGTACCGCCAGCCCGCCCGAATTCGGAATCGTGACGGCGCCCGCGAGCATCGCCACATGGACCGTCAGGCCGAACAGATACAGATGTACGCCGGAAGGTGGATTGTCCAGAGGCTTGAAGCGATACCGCGACCAGAGGCCCACCGCGCTCGACGATATCACCGTCAACACGCCCATGTAGACGCCGGGTCCGCCTATGGTCAGACGATACACTATGACGGGCAGGCCGGCCACGGTCACCGCGAGCGGGCCAAAGAACAAGGCACACAGGCTTATCATCACCGACCTGCCGTCGAATATGACCCCGTGACCAAGCATCAGTGGCCTGAGCATGCCGAAGAGCGCCGTGACAGCGAACAGGGCTCCTTGCCACAAGGTTCCGACCCGTGTGGTGCTGGGCCAGCGCTGCTCTATGAACCCGGATAGTATGCTCAGCGACACCAGCAGTGTCAGATTGAGCAGCAGATCCATGGAGTTGTTTACGAAAGCGGCCAGCATGTGAACCATGATACGATACGAGGTGCCCGAATGCAAATATCCGCATATTCCGCGACTCCGGTGGCCTTTTCCATAGTCGACCCCAGCTGGTATACTGCCGCTCGTCCCGAAGACATTCGGCGACCACAGAGGGGGAATACGACATGTGCGGAATAGTATCGCTCGTCTACAAGGATGAGACAAAAAATATGGGCAGGGAAGCCGCCGATCTGCTGAAACGGCTCGAATATCGCGGCTACGACTCCACGGGCGCGTCATTCATAGACAAAGACCGGAACATCGTGCTGGTCAAGAAAGTCGGCTCGCCGACAAGGTTCTGCGCCGAGCACAATATTCCTTCATACCGCGGCCAGCGCTTCATCGGGCAGGTGCGATGGGCCACCTACGGCGCCGTGTCGGACGTGAACAGCCAGCCACACCATGTGCGCTGCAAGGTGGAGATGGTAGGCGCGCACAACGGCAACATATCGAACACCGACTCGCTCAAGGCAAGCCTGACCGCGCGCGGCCACAAGGTGGTGTCAGACAACGACGGCGAGATCATAGTGCATCTGGTGGAGGACCACTATGCCGCCAACAAGGCCGCGCCGAAAAAGGCCCTGGGCGAGATGCGACGCGCCTATGCCGCTTCCGGGCTGACCGCGCCGGTCGACGACGAGGTGCTGCTGATAATCGATGCCATACGCAAAGCCGAGGCCGAAGCTGACGGCTCGTACGCGGCGGCGGTCGCAGACCCTCAGGTGCCTGGCGCCTTTGCCATCAAGTCAGGCTCGTCGCTGTATGCCGGCCTGGGTCACGATGTCGACGGCAGCTTCGTCGTCGTATCGAGCGACCTGACCTCAGTCATAGCCAAGACGCCGATGCTGATACCGCTGGCCGAGGGCGAGGGGCTCTGGTACACGGAGAACCGGTACCTGGTATTTACCCTGCGTGGCGAGGCGCGCTTTTCAGAACCGCGGCTCAAGCGTTCCAAGCTGAACGTTCGCGACACCGGGCTCGATCCGCGCTACCAGTACTACATCGAGCAGGAAATCGCATCCGCCCCGGACAACATCGATACGATAGCCCGATACTATTTCGACGACCAGGCCGACGAGTCACTGGCGGCCATTTTTGAAGATTCCAGGACCGTCGCCAAGGAACTGCTGGACAAGGCGTGCGCGCTGTCATTCCATCATGACGACAAGGCGCTGGGCGCCGCGTTCGACGAGCTGGTCGATTCCGCAGACTTCAGGAGCCTTGCGGCACGGGTCGACTCGAACAAGGCCGCACGCGCGCCCGTATCCGGCCGAACCACGTTCCACTCGGACGAATCCCAGCTGTTGTCTGACATAGCGCGCGCCAGGCCGGCCCGGTCATTCGACCTGGCACTGATCGACCTCGGCCTGATATGGCGCAAGCGCCGTGCGGTGACCCGCTATGCCCGAGAGCTGTCTGAACGGATCAGGGAGACGCGCAAGGCCGGTGGCACGGTCTATATCGTCGCATCGGGCACCTCGTACCACGCCGCCCTGACCGCTGCCTACTTCTGGAACGGCCTTGCCCAGGTGGCGGTCTTCCCCTGCAATCCCGGCCTCTTCCGCAGCGCCTACATGGACTCCCTCGGTGACAACGACCTGATCCTGGCCATATCGCAATCGGGTGAGACCAAGGACCTTGTCGACATACTCAAGGACGTTTCCGAATCAAAGCCGCGGATCAAGCGCGTGGCGCTGGTCAACAACGAGAACAGCCGCATACCCCAGGAGCTGTCCGACTTCTACCTGCCCATACTATGCGGTCCGGAGATTGCGGTCGCGGCGACCAAGTCGTTCATCAACCAGCTCGTGATACTGTACATACTCGCAGCATCGTACGTTCAGCCAGAGGCGACCGTGCGCGCCTCGGTCGCGAAGGCCAAGACGCTGCTTGCCGACACCCTGCGCCTGTCGCCGCCTGCCATAGAGCACGTCGCGCAGAGCCTCTTCCTCAAGTCATCGATACACATGCTCGGCACCGGCCTCATAGGCCTTGCCCGCGAGGCCGCCCTCAAGGTCCGCGAAGTCGTGCTCAACCACTCGGAGGGCTACGACGCGGCCGAGTTCAAGCACGGGCCCAACACGATACTCGGCAAGAACACCGTGTTCTCGCCGGTCGAGGTCGAGAAGGCGATCGATGCGACGCTGGCCGCCATCAAGTCAGGCACCGCGCCGTCCACGGCGGCCGAGCTGCTCGCATCGAATCCGGCCATCATGGAGAGCCTGTTCTCGTACTATCCGCTGGTATTCATCTGCCCGCCAGACGCCAGGGATGTGCGCATAACGATCAGCCAGATCCACACGCACAAGATCCGCGGCGCCGACATATTCCTCTTCGCCGAGAAGAATCCGGATCTGGACCTGGCGGTCAAGGGCGTGCCGTATGGCAAGCCGGACTACAAGTCTGCCTATGTCGAGATTCCGTCGTCGGGAGACAGGTTCCTGTTCGTGTTCGCCGCGACCGTCGCGCTCCAGCACCTTGCCTTCAGGATGTCGGTGCTCAAGATGGAGTATCTGGACAAGCTGGGCGTCGCCGATCACGGCGTGCACCCGGATGCCCCGAAGAATGTGAGCAAATCGATTACGGTGGACTGAGGCGCAGTCCAGCCATGGATCGGCGCCCGGAAAGCAGCAACGGAAGGTTCGAGCTCTTCTACCGCAAGGGCTGGGCATACCTCACCGTATATCCGCCCACGGGCGCCGGGAGGCCGGTCTATCCGGAGGACATCGAGAACCGGATGAAGATGCTCGGCGTGCCGCACGCCTACACGGTATCGATCCGCGAACTGATAGAAGAAGCCAGCGGCGAACCGGTCGCCCTGGTCGAGTGGCCGAATGGCCAGGCGCTGGCTTCGATGATCGCGGTCAACATCGCCAAGGACGGCATGTCCGTGACGGCGACCATCAGCCCGCCCAGGAAGGGCGCCGCCGCTCCGACGCTGGCCGACGTCATGGACGCGCTGGCAGACGCCGGCGTCTGCTATGGCATTGACCAGGACTACATCCGGCGGATGCTCGGACAGGCCGCCTACGGCAAGCCGCTGCTCGTCGCCGCCGGGACCGAGCCCGTCCCGGGGCAACCGCGCCATGTTGTATACTGCTTCAACGCCAACAGGGGCAAGCCATACCTGGAGATGGATTTTGGTCGGATCAACCTGAAAGAACTCAACTTCATCGAGAACAAGCGAAGCGGCGATCTGCTGGCGGAACTCGCGGCGCCGGTCGCCGCCGTCGACGGCAGGAAGGTGACGGGAGAACCAATAGTCGCGCCGACGGCGCCCCAAGGCACGCCGTTGCTTGCCGGCCCCAATACATCGCTGTCACCTGATGGCGAAAGACTCTTCGCAGCATGCGACGGAAATGTCCGAGTCGCCAAAGGGACGATACTGATCGAGCCAGTCATATCTGTCAAGAACGTCGATTTCAGCACCGGGAACATCCGCTTTGATGGCTCCGTCATCATTGAAGGAAGCATAGCCGATGGGTTCGTTGTGGAGGCCGGCGGCGACATCCAGGTCGGCAGCCGCGTAGGAAAGGCCACGCTGAAGGCGGGGGGCAGCATCGTGCTGAAGACCGGGATCAACGGCAATGGCAAGGGCGTCATAGAGTGCGGAGGCGACCTGTTCGCCAAGTACGTAGAGAGTTGCACCGTTACATGTCGCGCCAATGTCCTGGTCGAGGAGGCGATCATGCACTCGCATGTTGTCGCCTACAACCACTGCGTCCTGGGCGGCAGGCGGTCGGAGGTCATCGCGAGCGAACTGATCGTGGGAGGAAGCTTCTGGTGCAAGAAACTCGGCAACTTCAACGAGCCGATCACCAGACTGACCGTCGGCGTCCCTCCTGAAATCGTCATGGAGTGCCGGACAACCGCGGCGGCCATCGAACGCAGGCAGGAAGCGCTGGACAAGGCCATGCTCCAGCTGGAGCAGCTGGAAAAACTGGGCAGGGAAGGCCGCGCGGATAAGCGGGTCGTACGTGCACAGGCGCAACTGGTGGAAACAGCAGAGAAGCTCCGTCCCGAACTGGCCGAACTGCGAGGCAGGTATCCGGCGTTGCGGGACCGTGTGGCGGCCTCGCGGCACAGCATCGTCGTCGTCGAGGAAACCATGTACAAGGGCGTGACCGTATCGTTTGGCCAGCTTGAATACCGCGGGGCCGCCGCCGGCATCAGGAAGGTCGTGCTCAAGGCCAGGGACGGCCTGATTATCGAGTCCGCGTTCAACTACAGGGAACGCCCCGTACTCGCGTTCGACGCCCCATCCGAAGACGCAGACAACCCGGCAGGGCCAGTGGAATCGCTCAATGCCGGCCAGCGATGAACCGCTCGACCACCGCGCGGTAAACTGGATCCTTCCAGGCATACTCCAGTATCGCCTCCAGGTAGCCTGCCGGTTCGCCGGTATCCAGGCGCTGCCCCTTGACGCGCGCCCAGGATACCTTGCCCGCCGCTATCATCCTGTCCAAAGCGTATATGTGGTAGTACTCGCCGGTCCGGTGCTGCTTCCAGCCCTCGGCCAGTAGATCGAAGAACTCGGACGTGTAGAGGTATCGGCCTATCGACACCTCATGGCTCGGCTCGGTGCCACGCGTTGGCTTTTCGACAAAGCCCCTGACACCGATTCCATCGGATGCTGGGTCGATGACGCCATATCGACTGACGTCTCCCGGCTCGTGGATCGCTGACAGGACACATGTACCAGTTCGCTCGTAGACATCGATCAACTGCCTGGCCAGCGGCGGTTCGCCAAAGTGCAGGTCGTCAGGATACGCGACGACGCAGGGCTGGCCACCGAGCAGCGGCGCGGCCTGCAACAGGGCATGGCCCGTACCGCGCATCTCGGTCTGCCGGACGAACGCGATGCGGGCCTTCGGCGGAGCGATCAGGGCGGCCTTGTCGGCCTTGCCCTCGCGGGCAAACAGGGCCTCCAGCTCGGCCTCGTGGTCAAAGTAGTCGTCGAGCGACTTCTTGCGCCTGCTCGTAATGATGATGATATCTTCAATGCCAGAGGCGACAAACTCGTCGACAACAAATGCTATTGAAGGCTTGTTGATGAGGGGGAGCATTTCCTTGGGCACGGTCTTGGTGACCGGAAGGAAGCGGGTGCCGTAACCGGCGGCGACGATGATGCCTTTCATGCCGGCCATGATACCCGCGCAACCCGCTCCGTGGCAACGGCGACCATCATGCGTCGAGCGGCACAGCCGGCAGCCCGAGGCGTTCCAGGGTCTGTGGCAGCGGCACGCCGGTCTGGGGATCCCAGCCGAACCTGCGCCAGTAGCCTGATACCATCGCCTCTATCGGCACGACGGCGCCGGCCAGCGGCCCATCGGCCAACGGAGGCTCTCCGGCCATCCTCCGGTGCATGATCGCGGCCTTGGGGTCGATGCCATGCTTGATGTTGAACAGCTGCCTGAGCGTCTGGACGCGCCGGCCGCACTCCATGTATTCCACCGCGCCGCGCTTGACGCCGGTCGCGGCGTCCAGGTAGTCGAAGATGCGCCAATGTTGCAGCCCGGTGGCGAGGGCAAAGAGGCAGCCGCCAGCCATGTCGATCACCTGCTTCAGGCAGGCTCCGGCCACCGACTTGTCCGCCTCGCGGTCGGATGCCTCGTATTCATGGCGCTTGTGGTATGGCACGCTGAATCGCGGCGCCCGGGGCACAGCATCCCAGAGGTGCGAGACGTTATAGTAGGCGGAAGCCGATATCGTGTGGCGGCCGGGCGTCGGGTCGGCGCTGAACGACACCCCCATCATCGGGTCGAGCCGCGGATCGTGCATGCCAGGCTCCTGCCCGCCGGCATGTATCGCGTAGCGTTCCGAGCCTCGGCCTATCCGTTCGGCCGCCTTGCGTACACCGTCGGCCAGCACATCGCCGAAACCCTGCCGCGTGGCCATCTGCCCGAGCAGTGCGACTATCGCCGGCCCGTTGCCCCACCGCAGTTCAAGGCCGCCTGAGTCGGCCGCCGTGATGATGCCGCGTTCGAAGCACTCGATCGCAAAGGCTATCGTGGAGCCGGCCGATATCGTATCGAGGCCGGAGCGGTTGCATATGTCGTTGCAGCGGTAAATCGTGTCCATGTCGTCATTCATGCACAGGGGGCCAAAGGCACAGACCGTTTCATATTCGGGCCGATGCGAGTGGGTCGCGCCCGGCACGATGTCCTGCACGTCGACGACGCCACCGCAACCTATGACACACGAATAGCAGTGGTACTTCTTTGTCTCGCGGGCGACCATCTTGTCCGGGTCAAGCTTGCGGTAGTGTTCCGGCCCGAACTCCGCTACCGAGCCTGACCAGTTCTTCATGGGCGAATCGCCATTCACAGCGCCAGCGAGGTTATTGTATATGGTGCCCCAGCGTTTCAGGATGCCCGCCATCAGGATGCCATCGAGCGGCAGCACCAGCTTGCTGCCCAGCACCTTGCCAAGCACCGGCAGAAACCGGCCCTTGACCAAGCTGGGCAGATTCTGCTTCTTCACCTTGTCCGAATAGGCCCTGGACAGTGCCTGAACCGCCTTGGGGTCGGCGCATGATATGGTCTTGGAGCCCCTGAGTACGACCGCCTTGAGCCGCTTCGAGCCCATCACCGCGCCGACCCCGGAGCGGGCCGCATAGCGTCCACTATCGTTGGATATACCCGAAATCAGCGACAGCTTTTCAGCGGCGGGCCCTATGGCCGCTATGGCTGGGCGCCGGCCCGGGGTTTCAGCGAAGCGAGCCATAAGCGTCTCTTCGGTGACCAGAGCGTCCGCGCCCCACAGGTCGCCGGCGGACTCAAGGCGCGGACCGGCTTCATCGGCGACAAAGACGAGCGGCTCGGTCGCGATGCCGCAAAACAGGATGGCGTCCCAGCCGCACTGCTTGATAGCCGGCGACAGCGTGCCGCCGCAGTTGGCATCGCCCCAACCGCCGGTCAGCGGCGACTTGCAGGCAACCATCCAGCGCCCCGTCATGAGCGAGCCGGTACCGGTCAGCAGGCCACTGGCAAAGCATAGGATGTTATCCGGGCCCAGCGGATCGGCACCGGCGGGTATTTCGTCGTACAGCAAGGATACTGCTAGCCCTATGCCGCCGAGGTACCGCTGGTATGTCTCCTCTGGTACTGCCTCTTCGACACAGGTTCTAGACGCAAGATCCACACGGAGTACCGTGCCCATGCATGCCTTCATTACCACCTCCGCGTCGGCCAGCGAGCGCCACCGGCCTGTTCAGACTAAGGCGACCATGCTACCCTGTCAACAGAGGACCATAAGGAATTACTAGTTCATCGAAGCCTGCATCTATCGATATTCGACACCGCCAGGAGCGGTGGCCCAAGGCAAGCCATACAAGGGGCGGTGGCGTTAGATACCGAGATGCAGGCTTCGATGAACTAAACAAGGAATTGGGTAGATGAAGATTCTGTGCGTGTCCGATGAGATCGATCCGCTGGTGCATTCCTTTGGCATACGTGATCGCTTTGGCGATGTCGACCTGGTGCTCAGCGCCGGAGACTTGCCGATGGAGTATCTGTCGTACATCGTAAGCGCTCTCAACAAGCCGTTGGCATTCGTGTTCGGTAACCACAACCTCAACGACCTGCCCTACTATCGTCCCAGCCTCGATTTCAGAGCGATGCCGTCCCACGATTATTCAAGGGCTGTGGGTGCCACCTATGTCGGATTCAGGATCAGGCGGGAATCAGGCCTTATAATCCTGGGCCTGGGCGGCTCGTTGCGCTACAATGTGGGCGACAACCAGTTTACCCAGGCGCAGATGTGGTTGCGTGTATTTGCACAGGTACCCGGCCTGCTCCTGAACAGACTGCTGTTCGGGCGCGCCGTGGACATAGTCTTGACGCACGCACCGCCGCGAGGCCTGCACGACCGCCAGGATCCATGCCATCGCGGCTTCGCCGCGTTCCTGTGGTTGATGCGGGCCTTCAAGCCCAGATACCTGGTTCACGGCCATGTACACATTTACGATGCCAGGGATCCGCGCCGCACGGAGTACCGCTCCACAAGCGTGATCAACGCATGTGGATATTACCTGATCGATACCGGAGATGATGATGCCCGATCCATTTGATGCACTCGCAGAAACCGACTTTTCCCGCGCGCGGCTGCGCGAGGCCTTGGCCCACATTGGCTCATTCCTGTCGCCAGGCAAGCGCCAGTTGCTGGCCCTGGACGAGGTCAGGTCCATCCTGAAGATCAAGGGAGAAGCGTACCGAGGCGTTATCCCGGTGCCGGTCGACATGATCATAGGCTCCGAGGGCCGCTATCGCGACTTCGCGCGCAGTTTCATGCCACGGCACGACTACCTCCGCGACCGCTGGGTCCGGGTCGATTCCGCCCACTACCATGATGTGATCCTGCCACCGATACAGCTGTATGAGCTGGGTGGGGCCTATTTTGTGCGCGATGGCAACCACCGCGTATCGGTGGCCAGGATGCAGGGCGCCGTCGAGATAGACGCCGAGGTGGTGTCGCTGGGTTCCGCGGTCAGGATAGAAAAAGGCATGAGCATGGACGAGCTCAAGAAGGCCATAATCGATTTTGAGAAAAAGGAATTCTATGCTCAGACCCTGTTCGGACAGATTACCGACGACACCGACCTGGACTTTACCAGCCCCGGCGCATACGACCAGATCGTGGAGCACATCCTGGTCCACAAGTACTTCATCAACCAGGAATCAAGGCAGGAGCTGGATTTCGTCGTAGCGCTCGATTCCTGGTACAGGACGGTCTATGCCCCGATCGCCGGGGCTATCCGGGCGGAGCGGCTGGCAGCCAGGTTTCCAGGCAGGACCGTTGGCGACCTCTACCTCTACATTGTAAAGCACTGGGATGCGCTCAAGAAGCGCTATGGCATACACTATCCTGCAATCGACGCGGCCCGCGATTTTGGCTCACGCTATGGCAGCGGATTCTGGAAAAACCTGCGGACACTCGCCAGCAGGCTACTGGGTCGATAACGGGAAATGGATTGTCCAGGCGGTTCGGCCAGGCCTTGATTCCAGCTTGATTGTTCCCTCGAGTTGCTCGACCAGGCTCCTGACCAGTGAGGTGCCAAAGCCATCACCGGTGTGATCCCCGGCGCGCGAACCGGCAGCGATACCAATTCCGGTATCCGCGATCGTCAATATGCCCACCGATGCCGCGCGTTGCAGCGAGACGCGCACGATACCGGTCTGTCCGGCCGGAAAGGCGTATTTGAGCGCGTTCATCATCAGCTCGCTGGTTATCAGCCCCAGGGGGATGGCCCTGGATACGTCGATCAGTATCGACGTCGGCTTGAATTCGAGCGCCACCGGGGAATCGGGTCGGCTGAAACTGGCGCAGATCTCCTCGGCCAGGTCACCCAAATATGAGTCCAGCTCCACCGTGCTCATGTCCGCGCGCCGGTAGAGCCGCTCGTGCAGCGAAGATATGGAATTGATGCGCGTCATCAAGGCATCGAGCGACTCGCGAACCGACGGATCCTTGACCATGCCAGCTTGTAGATCTATCAGGCTCGACACCAGTTGCAGGTTGTTCTTGATGCGGTGATTCATCTCGCGCATCATCGAATCCTGGACGGCCATGGACTTCTGCAAGTCGGCGTACAGCCGGGCATTCCTGATCGCCACCGCGGCGTTGTCGGCAAACGCCTGGACTATGCGCATATTCTCATCAGTAAACGGATCGACAATATCGCGATCAAGCGCCAACATGCCGATGACAGCGCCTGCGGCCACCATTGGCACACCAAGCCACGACCTGATGCTGCCCGAGTTGAACTCTTCCTTGCGCGACCAGAAGTGCGGATACTGAACCCGGACATCTGCGAAAGCCACCGGTGCACAGCGCCTGACCACCTCGTAGTTGGGGAACATGGGGTCCATCCTGAAGCGCAGGCCCATCACGACCGATGGATCCAGGTTGCCCTTGAACGCCACGATGCGTGATGCATCGCCGTCCATGACCTGCATAGTCGCCGTGGTGAACGGTACAGCCGAAGAAAGACGCTCAAGGAGGCTCGCATAGAGCAGTTCCGGCTCGGTAAGCATGCTGTTCAGGTCTGCCGTCGCGGCCAGTACGGTGGACAGTTGATCGTGAAACTTCAGATTGTCGGAGCACGACGCGTCAGATTGCATACGAATCAAGCATACTGCCCGCCCTCTGGACATGCAAGGATATCATCATGCTGTTCACCTGCGCGCCGAAATGTCCCGCACGATGAACAGCATCTGCTGTGGCACGCCGCGGGAGTCCAGGATAAATGTGCCATTGATCTCTATATCGAAGGTGGTGCCATCCTTGCGGAGCCCCAAATAACATTCCGCACCAAGCATCTCGCCCGCCAGCATCCGCATCATGTTGCCTATTACCCGATCCCTGTCCTCGGGCGCCACAAAATCAGTGACCGGCCTGCCAATATACTGGTCTTCAGGATCGTAGCCGAACATGGGAAAGGCCTTGTCCGATGACATGACAATCCGTCCCTGCATGTCGGTGACCGAAATATTATCGGGAGAAGCCTGTATGATACCCCGATAGAGATCCTCGCTCGATCGAAGGCGATCCTCCAGTTCCTTGTATTCCGTGATGTCTTCTCCCGAACTCAGGATTCCAACAACTGCGCCGGAACCATCCTCGAGCACGGTATTGTGCCACAGGATGAGCCGCCTGCTTCCATCGCGGCAGAGGACTGGGTTCTCGTGTGGCACCAGCGTCGTGGCCTCGTCGCGCACAAGATCCTCCAGAAACCGCTTGATATCGGGACGAATCTCCTCGGGAAGGCATGTTTCAGCCCAGTTCCGGCCAATCAGCGCTCCTGGCTCGTAGCCGAGCAGCCGGTGCCCGCTGTCGTTGAGAAGGGTAATGGCTCCGTCGATGTCGGTGGCCATGATGATCTCAGCGGCCACGTTGAGGAGCCGTTCGGCATGCCTGCGGCTTTCGTCAAGCTGCTCCGCGGCGTGTACGCTGTCGGTGATGTCGCGGCATATCAGTATGAAACGCGGTTCATCCAGCTGGCTGGACATGGCGGATACCGATATCTCGAACCACCTCATGCCAGCCGGCACGGCCAATTGATAGCGTTTGACCCTGGAGATGCCGTTGCGATGAGCCTCTTCTATCGCGCCCATGACGATTTGGGATACATCGGCTGGCAGCAGTTCCGGAATCCTGTGTCCCAACATTCTTGCCAGTGGCTCGACAAGCAGTGAGGCGTCGGGGCAGTGCGCGTCTATATAGAGACCATCGAGCCCCACCTCGAAGAACAGGTCTGGCAGGGCATCGAGCATTGCCTCAAGCTTGGTGTTTGTCTTTTGCGTCCTGGACTTTGATTCGAACAGCTTGAAGGCCATCTTGATCGACGCGTCGATTACGGTGCTGCTGGAATTCTTTGGTATGTAGCCATACGAGGTGATGCGTTCGGTCTTCTCGACAATCGCGGGTTCGGTATGGCTGGAGAGGAATACGACGGGTATGTCCCGCTCTGCAAGCATGCGGCTCGCGGCCTCGGTGCCATCGATTCCTGTGCCCAGGTCTATGTCCATCAGCACAAGTTCGATCGAGGAGTCATCCCGGAATATCTCCAGAGCACGCTCGCCCGAATGGGCAATGGTCACCTGATAGCCAAATCTCGATAAGAGGCTCTCCTGGCCCATGGCGATTATCGCTTCATCCTCGACGAGCAGGAGCTTATTGACTGGCATATTGGCATATTGTCGCGTATGGCGGCCCCGATCGTCAACCGCGCGTGCGGATTCAGCCTGCAGCAAGAAGGAGGCCGCCCACCATGGTGGACAGCCTCCTTGTGTATCGCGCGCGCATCGATCGGTGCGCCGATCCGAGGACAGACCTAGATCCTGAGCGCCTCGAAGCGCCGTGCCGAAGCGTCATGCCGGTCGCGCAGCGTACCCAGCGAGAACTCCAGCTCCTTGCTCTTTGTCAGGAACAGGATATCGGTATACAGACGGAATCCAGCCTCTGCCCTGACTGCCATGTCGCGCAGCAATGTCGCGGCTGAGTCCGAAGACAATGGCGCAAGATTACCCGCATAGGCATAATCCCGTTTCCGCTGGACCCTGGGCAACTCCTGGCGCAGATGGATCCTCGTATTGCGGCCCGAAAGCAGAGCCTGAAGCCGGTCCCTGTCGTCCTTCTCGGCCTCCAGCTCATGCTGGACTTCGATACGTACCGTGCCCGCCGCCGCGCGTGAGCCCAGTGCCGACTCAAGTGCGGCGACCTGGCCGTTCTGGTACTCCAGGGCGATGCGCAGGATGTCGTCGATGCGGACGATGTCGTCCTTTTCATGGTGCGTGAGATAGTAGTCGGCTCCAAGCGCAGCCTGGTGCCCTGTCTCGATGCCGGTTATGACATTCGGGCCCTTGATGATGTCGCCGACAATGAACAGCCACGGCTGTGACGACTGGAAGTATTCATCGACCTTGACGCGCCTGCCCGCCATCTCCAGCGAGCCGGTGAATGGCGCGAACACGTCAAATTCCGGTCCCTGGCCTATCGCCTCTATCACCTGGGCGCCTTTGTACACCTCTATGTCGTTCTTGTCGAACTCCGGGGCAAACATCTTCTGGTCGTTGAAGACCCTGACGCAATGGCTTGTCTTGAGGCCAGTGATGACGCCACCCTCGATGATTACTTCCTCGGGGCCGCGGCCCGGGCGGAAGACTATGCCTTCCTCGGTGCCCTCTTCGATCTCCTCATCGTCCGCGGGCATGATGTCGCGGGTCTCGAGACACGTAACAGTCAGCTTGACCTCGCCATACTTCTTCTTCTGCATGCGGGCAAGGCTTCGGGCTATGTCCATCGCGACGTTGCCGCCACCGATTACCACAATCTCCCGCTCCACGGGGAACTCATCGCCGTTGGTTATGCGTGCCAGAAGGTCGACCGCCTGGAACACCATCTTGTGTTCGGTTCCCGGAACCTTGGTGCTGCGGCCGCCGTGAAAGCCGGTGGCCATCATCACCACGTCGTGGTCCGCATGGAGCTTCTCCAGCGACACATCCTTGCCAACCGTGATGCCAGTCTTGAGCTCGACCCCGAGCGACAGGATGAAGTCGATGTCCTTGTCTATCGTCTCGTAAGGCAGGCGATACTCGGGCATGCCGTAGCGCATCATGCCGCCAGCCTTGGGATACTTTTCATAAACCGTGACCTTGTACCCCATCAACACGAGGTAGTACGCGGCTGCCAATCCGGCGGGGCCACCGCCGACTATGGCGACGCTGTGCGCGCCTTGTTTGACGACGCGCTGCGTCAGCAGCGTGCTCATCTGGTCCGCCGGAATCTGGTCCATGGCGTAGCGCTTGAGCCAGCGGATGCTTATGGGCTCGCCGCGGACACCCAGGCTGCACGCCGTCTCGCAGGCGTGGGTGCATATGCGTCCGCAGATGTCCGGCAGCGGATTGGTCTTGTACATCTGCCTGCCGGATTCGGCGATGTCATCGTTCCAGATGGCTTCTATGTACTCGGGAATGTTCATGTGGGCAGGACAGGTCGCCGTGCACAGCCCGCACGAAACACAACGGCTGGCTTCCTTCTGCGCCTGTTCCTTGCTGAAGCCTTTGACTATCTCAACAAAGGAGTCGCCGCGCTCGGACGCGGACAGCATCTCCATGGGCTCGCGCTTGAGGTCGAGCAGGTTTATCTGCTCGTCGGCATGCCAGCCTTCGGGGAACCCCTTTCCATGCATGCCCTTGCTGTCAGGCAGTATGAAGAAGGTGTTGGTATCCGGGCTTATGTGCACATACTCCCGCGTCATTGACAGCGAGTTTGTCGTGCATATATCGACGCACAGGCCGCACCAGCAGCATCGGCCATAGTCTATGGTCGGCCTGTACTGAGTCTTGCCTACGCCTGCTTCCCTGCCCTTGACCGGCACCATCCGTATGGCGTCGTTGTCGCAAATCTCCGCACAGGTGCCGCACCCGATGCACTTGTCGAGGTCATTGGTGTGAAAACCCCGGTACCGCTCGGCCGCCGGCCTGTAGTGCTTTGGTACATCGATGGTATCCGGCTTCTCCGCTATGTTCTTCAGTGCGGCAAAGGGCCTTAAAACGCTTCCTATCTTGTCGATGGCCATCGGTCTCTCCTATCGATCCACTTCGGGCGGGCAGGCGTCCAGGCTGAACATGATCTGCGAGGCGTCCTCTATGCGGGCGCCGGTGAGCAGGTGTTCCAGGATGTGGACGCCGTGGGTAACGCTGGCGCCGCGTACGTGGACGCGATAGGGGCGTACGCCGCCATCACTGACCATGTAGTAGGCATATTCGCCCTTGCTGCTCTCGGTTCGCACGTACGCGTCACCTGCGGGCACCCGCCACTTGAGCGGATTCGGCTGCTTGTTCCAGACAGACCCTTCGGGCATCCGCTCGAGTACCTGGCGGACTATGTTGATGGACTGCACTATCTCTCGACGGCGGACCATCAGCCGGCTGTATGCGTCACTGTCGCGCTCAGTCGGGATCTCGAAATCAAGCTCGTTGTAGACTTCGTAGGGGTCGTCCTTGCGGACATCGTGCGCAAACCCGGCGGCACGCAGGTCTGGCCCGGTCGCACCCCATTCCAGGGCCTTGTCCTGCGGCAGCACCCCGATACCGATGGCGCGGTTCAATAGAATCTTGTTGTTGAAGAACAGGTCATCGTATTCGGCCAGTCGCTCCTCAATGTAATCCATCACCTTGCGAACCCTATCCTTGAAGCCCTCGGGCAGATCGCGCCTGACGCCGCCTGGCATGTTGAAGATATGATAGACGCGCCCACCGGTCAGTTCCTCGAACAGATCAAGCACGCGGTCGCGATCCGATATGCTCCAGTTGGGCATGGTATAGAGGCCGATCGTGCCCGCATGGCCGCCGAAGGTGAAGAGATGGCTGGCTATGCGGCTGAGTTCCAGTACCAGCACGCGTATGAACTGGGCACGGCGCGGAACCTCGATGCCGGCGATCGATTCGATAGCCCTGGCGTAATTCTCCTCGTTCGGGTCCGGGTCTGGCACGCATATACGACAGACTATCGCTATGTTCTGGATGAAGAGCCTCTCCTCCATCAGTTTCTCGAAACCGCGGTGCAGGAAGCCGGCCTCTGTCTTGGCCTTCAGGATGGTATCGCCTTCGACCGTTAGCTTGAGCGCGAAGTTGCCCTCGATGCCTGGATGGTTAGGCCCTATGAACATGTTGTATTCGCGGTTTTCGGGGGCGTTGGCTCCCGGCATTATGTCCTTGCCGTTGTTGGCGGTGACGATGCTGCTCATTCGGCACCTCCGGTCTTGTCGCGCGAACCGCGGTAGCCACCCTCGATCATCTCGTCCCAGGTAGGCTCGTAGTCCTTGTACTGGAAGTGTTCATGGGCAAAGTCCCTGCTCACGAAATCCTTGCGCATCGGCGGTGGTCCTTTCCAGTCCGTCAATATGTATCGTTCCAGATCCGTATTGCCCTGGAACACCACGCCGAAGAATTCGTGTATGTCACGCTCGAAGAACGAGGCGGGCATCCACAGGTCGGTGATGGTAGCCATCGATGCGGTGGCACGATCTATGCGCACATGCGCCGACACCAGGCAATTGTCCCGGTAGCTCCAGAAGTGATAGACAAGCTCGAATTCGCCCTGGGCTATCCAGTCGACGCAGCTTATCGCCGACAGGTGCTCGAAACCGACGCGCGATTTCATCGCCGCCGCGAATGAATGCAGCGCATCGGCCTTGACCTGGCCTTCGACCCTGCGCGCGCCCTTTGCGTGGAATTCGGCCGACCCCGTCTCCGCGACGATAGCCGCCATAATCGCGTCGGCGCCACGGGCCGCACCAAGCGCGGCGAGCGGACGCCCGGCGCTTGGGGTTCTAATCAATTCGCTCATCGTTTCGCCTCCACAACCCTGAAGTACTTGCCGTCCGCCGGTACATCATGATGCGTCTCGATGTCGCCGAACACATGCTCCTGGTTCTTGTGGTAGAACTCGTAGTTCTCGTAGTAATCCTTCCAACTGTTGGCCTCACCCTTGGCAATCTTGTCTATCAGGGAGTTGAAGCCCGTAATGATCGCTTCGGGCCTGGGCATGCAGCCGGCCAGATACATCTCGACCGGCAGATAGCGGTCAAGCGCCTTGATCGTGGTGTAGCTGTTCCAGTACATGCCGCCATTGATAGTGCAGCTGCCAAAACCCACCACGTACTTGGGCGCCACCATCTGCTCGTATATCAGGATCACGCGCTTGAGCGTCTTGACGCTCAGGTACCCGGTGATCAAGAGGATGTCTGCCTGCCTCGGCGTAACCATCGGCATGATGCCAAAGCGCTCCATGTCAAAGCGAGATGTCATCGTGGGCGGCAGTTCGACCGCGCCGCAACCGGTGCAGTAGTGAAGCATCCACAGGCTTCGCTTCCTTAAATTCGCGAGCACCTTGTCCCAGGCGCTTCGCTGGGTCAGCTCCTTCTCAGCCATATCGAAAGCCTCCCTTATTTACCGTTCCACATGATGAAGATCACGCCCAGGGCCGCCATCGGCAGAGGGAGTTTCCAGAAGAAGCGCAGGGCCGAGTCGGTCCGGAACCGGCCATATACGGCGTTGACAACCAGGACCAGGGTAAAGAGCGTAAAGAGTTTTACAATGTACTCGAACCAGTTCAGAGCTCCACCCAGGAACAGGTTCATATATATGGTAAGTTCAACCACCAGGTTGATCAGGTGCTGTATGAACATCATCCCGAGGTACTTGCCGCCCATCTCGGTCATCGGTCCGGTCGCTATCTCGTGCGGGGCGACAATCACTTCAAACGGCTTCTCGTTCATCATGCCCTGCAGGGCAAAGAGCGCTGCTATACCGAGTAGCGGATTGGTCACGATGCCCCAGGTGGCGACGCCGCCGGACTGTTGCAGCATCATCAGGTCGTACATGCTTGTCGTTCCTGCCTTCATCGCAAAACCGATAAAGGTCAGCACGAATGTCACCTCGTAGCCGGCGAGCATCTGGAGCGCGCGGGCTATGCCGATGCTGCCGTTGGGGTTGGCCGTCTGGCCGACGCCGAGCGCCATGCCCAGGGGCGGCACCAGCATGATGTACATGATGACGATGTAGTCACCGAACTGGCTGAAGTAATGGAAGCCGGGCACCGGCACGAAGTACATCGTCAACAGTGTGCCGCCGACGAGCATCATCATAGCCACATCGTGCATGTAGCCGTGGCTGACGTTGGTCTTCTTGGACATCAGCTTGACCACGTCATAGAACGGCTGTATCCAGCTGGGGCCGACGCGGCGCTGGATGCGGGCGGTGAGTTTGCGGCCATAGCCGCCGAGCAACACACCTAATGAGAAGCTCACGAAAGGATAGGCGATTATCCAGACGATGAGGCCAAGACCGGAGTTCATAGGACCCCCTTGAGTACCACGAGCACGACGATGATCGCCGCGACGTAGTACGCAGCGTAGGTATTGATCTGTCCCGTGAAGAATCGGCGGATATAGTCGCCGGTGATGCGCACCAGCCTGCCCAGGTTGCGTTCGGTCGTCTTGACCGGTTCAGCCTGGTACAGCGAATTGAAGATGTGCTCGAAAGCGCTGTAAAAATGGTAATTGAAATTGTACGGCACATCCTTGGAAAGGAAGTGACCCGCGGCGTAATTATCGTACTGCGACACAATACGGCGCTTGCCGCCGATGAGGAATATCAGAGCCCCGACGAGGAACGTAATTCCGAAGACGCTCGTGACGACCATCATGTTCAGGTCGCCAGCAGAACTCGCGACGCCACCGAGCGTATACGCTATCGGGATGACGCCCAGGCTTGTCTGGATCTTCGCTATCCATTGCAATATCAGCCCCGGGCAGACGCCGGTAACCAGAACCACTGCCATCAGCACCAGGATGGGCACCTGCATCCAGAAACCAACTTCCTTGACGTTGTCATACCGTTCCGGCAACTGCCCGAGGAACATGTTGTGTATCAGTTTGTACACCGACATGATCGTGCCCACCGTGGCAATGAAGGCCGCCAGCGCTATGAATGGATAGCCGCCCAGTATGAGCGAACGGTATATGAACCACTTGGACACGAAGCCGTTCATCGGCGGAATGCCCGCAAGGCCAATTATGCCGAACAGCATGCCCAGGAAGGCGACCGGCTGTTTGGTGATCAGGCCACCAAGCTTGTTCAGGTTGGTTGTGCCGGTTCGATATTCGACCGCGGCGATGCTGAACACGATCAGTGACACGTACGTCAGGTGATTGAATATGTGGAACAGGCCGCCGGCCGTTCCGAGGGTGGAGGCTGTCGCCAGTCCAAGCAGCATGTAGCCACCCTGCCCTATCGAGTGCCAGGTGACGAGCCGTTTGGCATCGTGCTGGAACAGGGCCGTGTAGGTTGGCAGAACGGCGGTCAGGGCCGCCAGCACCAGCAGGATCGAGCGCAGGTTCAGATGGCTCGAGAAGCCAATGGAATCGACAACCTTGACGCCGAATATTACGAAGACAAAGAACACGACGCCATAGACGCCGATGCGCGTCGATATGCTGGACAAATAGGCCGTTATCGATGTCTCGGTCGATGCATACGAATCAGGCAGCCAGCCATGCACCGGGTACACCGCCGATTCTATCAGCATCGGCACCAGGATCAGGACAAGAGCCACGACGGTCGTGGCCAGATCGTAGCCCTTGATCGCCTTCGATATCACGTCGAAATCAAAGCTGCCGGTCGACTGCCTGAGCATGATGACTCCGCCCAGCAGCACCATGCCCGCGACAATGGCGTACACAAGGTACCCGAGAGCGGCGGTCCTGGCCTCTTCCCGGCCCTGCTGCATCACGAAGTACGTCGCCCAGCTCATGATCTCCCACATGATGAAGAATGACAGGAGGTCCCGCGCCAGTACCACGCCAAACATCCCAAAGACCTTGGCAAAGAGCCAGGCGTAGTACATGGGATACGATCCGCTATCGCGCAGCGCGCCGATGGAGAAGAACACAGTCAGCAGCGTTATGCCGGAAACCATAAGCACAAAGTACCATGACAGATCGGTCAGCCCGAAGATCAGCGGGGAGCCAAACAGGGTCGGCCCCTGCAGCAGGCTACCGGCCTCGGGACCGGCCAGCGCCGCCGCGGCCGCAATGGCCAGAAAGCCGATCAACGCGACGGTCTTCAATATCGCCTGATGGCGACGCGCGGTTCCCATGAGGATCGCACTGAGACCGAACCCGATCAGCGGAAGAAATAACAATGCTTGCGTATACATCATACCTTCCTATCAGTGCAGGGTAGAAAGCCCATCGGCTATCGGGCCGATCATGGATGACAAGGTTGGCAGGAGCAGGGCTCCGAACACGACCAGTGCGGTGAACAGCGCTACCGCTGTCAGGGCCGGCCACTCCATCTCCGCGCGGGCGGTCTGCTCGGACGACCCGAACAGTACGCGGATGACGCGGAACAGGTAGATGGCTTCCAGCACCGTACCAAACAGAATGACCGCGATGCCAAACCAAGCCATGACGCCCCCCATGTCAGCTGCGGCGGAGAGAATCTGGAACTTGGTAAAGAAACCGAACAGCGGAGGAGCGCCAACCAGCGACAGTGCCGCAAGCCCGAACAGCGCGGCTGATACAGGCATGCGCCGGCCGAGCCCCTGGTAGTCCTCTATCAGCCTGCTGCCTGTCCGCACGATGAAGTATCCGGCGATCAGGAACAGTGCCGACTTGGCGCCGGCGTGCATCAAGAGGTGTGACAGGCCAGCCTGTGCGCCAGTCGGGGTTCCGAGCGAGAACGCGAACAGCATGATGCCTATCTGGCTGATACTGGAGTACGCCAGCATCCGCTTGAGGTCCTTCTGGCCGAAGGCCGAGAACTCGCCGACAAGCACGCCGGCCAGAGCAAGCACCTGCAACACCGGCAGCATGTTCACCGCGGCAAATACGGTGCTCAGCACCCTGAACGTGATGACCAGGGCCAGCTCGATGACGAAGCCTGACAGAAGGGCGCTGACCGAGCTCGGCGCCGAGGAGTGGGCGTCGGGCAGCCAGGTGTTTACCGGGAATATCGCCGCCTCGACGCCGATGCCGAAGAGGAACATCACCGAGGCCAGGACCACATAGCCACGTGGCGCGGCTGCGAAGGCAGTGGCGACGCTGGCCATATCGAGGCTGCCGGCGACCCGGTACGCCAGGGCTATCGCCACCAGCAGGAAAGTCGAGCCAATGGATCCAAGCACCATGTACTTGAACGATGCCTCGAGCGCCGCTCCATCCTGCTCCCAGGAAACAAGGATATATGAGGAAATGCACAGAATCTCGAAAAACACGAACAGGTTGAAGATGTCCCTGGTCAACACGAGCCCGAAGGAAGCCGTCAGAAGGAGCATGACCACCGCGTAGTACGATACCTGCTTGTGACCGTGCTGCATGTAGACCGTTGAGTACAGCACGACCAGGAGCGCGCTCGCGGCGACCAGAAGGGCCATGCCAGTACCAAGAGCGTCCAGGCTCAGCGGAATGCCCAGGGGCGCGGGTATCGAGGCAACGAGTATGGGCTGGGCCTGCACCAGCGTCAGTGGCAGCCATGACAACCCGAGCAGAGCCAGCCCGAGCGGCGTCAACAGCGACAATGCTATGGCCAGACCGCGGTTGTTGAATATGATCATCACGAAGGCTGCGGCCAGCGGAGCGATTATGAACAGCATGGGGCTTACCATTTGAGTCCCCTCAGTCTTGAAGCGTCTATCGTGCCATGGTGCGCATAGATGCGCATCACCAGCGTGAGCATCAGCGCGGTAACGCCGAAACCGATGACTATTGATGTCAGCACCAGGGCTTGCGGAACGGGATCGACCATGAGACCCGCGGCCTGGCCCGGAGCGAAGATCGGCACCTTGCCGCCATCGATGAAGCCGAGCGTCACCAGCAGCAGGTTGATGCCCACGTCGGACACATTGAGACCGATCACGATGCGGATCAGGTTACGCTGCGTTACCACCGCGTAGAGCCCGATCAGTATCAGGGCAAAGGATGTCACGTACAGTATTTGGGCCGTGGAAATCATGGGCGCCCCTTTTCTTTTGTCGAACCATGCACCGGAGCCTCGGTGTTTACCGGAGCCTCGGTGTTCACCGGAGCCTCGGTGTTCACCGGAGCCTCGGTGAGCGTCGCGACCACCGTCGTCAGTTCGCTTGCCACCTTCATGCCCACCATCGCGTATATGAACGGTATGAAACCGGCGCTGAACAGCGTCATGTACTCGCCCTTGGGCAGGACATTGGTCAGGAACGATTGCTCCGTTCCCATGAAACCAAGTGCCCCAAGACCGATAAAGCCGAGCCCGGCGATGCCTTCAAGCACGTTGAGCAATCGATGCGGCATATGCGACGACTCGCCGGTCAGGATCAGAATGAACAGCGCGGTGGCTATCAGCACGCCGCCGGGGAATCCACCACCGGGTGAAAGGTGGCCATGCAGTATGATGTAGACGCCTATCAGGATGATGAATGGGAACAGGAACCGACCGCCGGCCTGCAAAATGAAGCCGCCGTCGTCCTGGGCGAACATCGAGCTGAACACATCGTCCCGCAGCCCGGAGGCCAGAATCGCCACACCGAGCGCGCTCAGGAAGAGCACCGTGACCTCACCCAGGGTGTCCAGCCCGCGGTATTGAACCACGATCGCCGTCACCACGTTGGCCGAACCGCTCACGCGCTCCGACGACTCGATGATGGGCGTGCCGATTGAATCGAGGCTGGTCCTTGCGCTCGGCATGAACAACGCCGGCACCAGCGAGGCCATATAGAATACAAGACCGCCAATCAGAAGTATGCCTGCGAGCTTACGCATTGGTACCCTCCGAACTGGAGCGCAGCGCCACGCTGCTCTCGTCGGCGGCATTCTTGGCCGACTTGCCGTCGGCGGCCAAGGCGTTTCTGGTGCGGTACAGCGCCAGAACGAATACGACGGTTGTCAGGGCAGAGCCTATCGCCGCCTCGGTAATCGCGACATCGGGTGCGGCGACCAGGACGAACAGCAACGCCGTAAACAGACTCAGCGTAGACAGAAGGATGATGGCCGAGGCCAGCGAACGGCTGAAGATAGCCGCGAGGGCCATAAGGATCAGCAATAGGCTCACGGCGAGTACGATCCAGGTGGTCATGAGCTGGCCTCCTCTTTCTTTTTCAGGTCGTCGCGCATGCTCCCAGGCGCCAGCGGAACGCCGCCCTTGTGGGCACTTCGTCCAATGGTGCTTGACGATATGGGGTTGGCCAGCGCGATGAAAATGACAAGCAGCACGGCCTTGGCCGCGATCCCCGGCGCCAGAAAGGCGCTACCGAGCAGAATGCTCATGGCACCCAGCGTTGATGCTTTGGTTCCGGTCTGCAGCCTGTTGTATACATCCGGCATTCGGATCAGGCCAAGCCCGCCAAGTACCAGGAATACACTTCCAATGAGAATCAGCGCGTCTCCGACTATGGTCATTTCAGTACCCCCTGCAGGAAACGCGCTATCATCACAACGCCTATGAAGCCGATGATCACATCGACTATCGCAACGTCCATGAAGAAGATGCTGCCGGTGGAGACACTGTAGACCGCCATGAAGGCAGCCGATATCACTGACAGGACGTCCGACGCGACGAGCCGGTCAAAAGCAGTCGGCCCCCTGAGCAACCTGATGACGGTCAGCAAGGCGGCCAATCCTATCAATGCCATGGATATGATCAGGATCATTCCACAACCTCCTTCAGGGTACGTTCAAAGACACTGACTATGGCCGCGGTCGAGGCGTCAATGTCGTCTCCCTTCACATCGATCCAGTGGATGAACATGCGATCACCTTGCACATCGAGCGTCAGCGTGCCAGGAGTCAGCGTTATCGAGTTTGACAGCACAAGCTTGCCCAGCTGGGATTGCATGCCGGTCTTCACCTCGACAATGCCCGGGTTTATAGGCAATGAAGGCTTGAGGACGCGCACCGCCACGTCGAGGTTGGCCTTGACCAGTTCCCGCAGGAATATAAGAAAATACACGATGGCGAAGACCAATGCCTTGGGTGTCAGGCGGATCCCGGAGTAGACCCCCGAGACCTTGTGCACCGCCAGCGCGATGATCACTGCCACCAATCCACCAATCAGAAGCTCATCGGAGCGGAGGCTCGCTGTTACAAGCACCCACACGACAGCCAGAGATATGATGAGGAATGGCAATCCGCTTTTCAATCTCATGATGCCTCCATGATTATACTCATATCGATATATATACAACTTTATATAGATAGTAGTATAGATATCGAACTCTGTAAATCCTCAAATTCATCAATATTCGAGGGGGATCCGGGACGTGTCGCTACTCGGCCACACCGCCGTATGTCTTCATGTAGTGGAAGCGTTCCAGGGCGCTCCTGTTGGCTCCGTGTTCAACAGCCATGGTTCCCCTGAAGGACTCAATCGTGGCATGCCCATGCGCGTCCATCCAGGCCGCGAGCCCATCGTTCATCAGCTTGATCTGCTTGAGTCCGTGGCGATACACCGTGCTGACAACCTCGACGGCGGGGGCGCCAGCCAACAACAGCTTGATGAGGGCCTTGCCGTCGTGGATGCCGCTCGCTCCGACCAACGGAATGCCGGCTGACCACGACAGCAACGATACCCAGCGGAGCGACATGAGATATTCCGAAGGCTGGCTAAGAGTCGCGGATGGCAGAGCCGAAAGCTTCTCTATGTCAAAATCAGGCGTGTAGTATCGATTGAAGAGCACGACACCATCAGCGCCGGCTTGCCGCAACGCGCCTACGATTCCTGGAATGCTGGTAAAATAGCTACCGATCTTGGCTATGACCGGCAGCTTCGTTATCGCTTTAACCGTGCGTACGGTGTCGGTGTATGTGTCCTCGATACGCGCCTGCTGGTCGGCATCATCGAACGGAGAGACAAACAGGTTAAGCTGTATGGCATCGGCGCCGGCACCGGCCAGCTCGGAGGCTATATTCTGCCATTCCTTGCCGCTCGTCGCGTTGACGCTGGCTATCACCGGAATGGAACACCCGGCCTTGCTGTCACGGACCAGGCGCACATATTGCGCTATCGAGTGCTTCTTTTCATAAAATTTGATGTAGCCGTCCAAGTCATCCTGGCCATAGACGATGCCGCCTTTGCCGGCCTCCCTTGCCGCCTCATCGAGAATCTGCTCCTCGAATATCGACTTGAGAACCACGGCGCCGGCGCCGGCAGCCGCGAGCTCGGCGACATGGTCTGCCGACCCGGTCTTGCCGCTGCTCCCGACGATGATGGGGCTCTTGAGAGTCAAGCCGCACAGGACACTTCCGATTACTGCCATATAATGCCTCCGCTATATTGAGTATAGTCGATATTTGCACTATTTGGTCAATCGATATTTTTACATTTCGAAAATTTCTCCGGGTTCCGGCGCGAGTGCGTGCGCATACACAAGCGTGGCCGCGTTGGCCGCGCTATAGAGCTGGTCCCTGCTCGAATGGATGGCTACAGCGACCCGTGTCCGCACAGCATGGGCACAACGCGCGGCCTCGGCTCCATCCATATTATAGAAGCCATCCGTCGGCAGCAGGGCGTAATCGATGCCGTAGCCAGCCAGTGAAGCCATCTCCGGAATGTATGACGTATCACCGGCATGGTAGACCACGATGCCGCCAAGATCGACCACATACCCGACGCACGATGCCCTGTCATGGTTCTTGTTGTACGCGGCCACGGCTCGCACACTGACCGGCCCCACCTGAACCACGCTGCCCTCATGGATGGCCTGAAACGTGTGGCCGCTTACGGCGCCCGACGGTGCGAGTATCAGGCCCTCTGGCTTCAGTGAGACGAGGTTGACCGCGTTGTGGTCACCATGTCCGTGAGTCACCAGCACCAGATCGGCCGGCATGGAGTAGTCACCAGGCGCGTATGGGTCAAAGTACACCGTGAAGCCCGCTGCGCTCACCACCTTGACGGAGGATCGTCCAAAATATGTCAACGTCGCTTTCTTGTTCATCATGTACCTTCCAGACAGCATTCCCATGTAGTTTCACGAAGCTTGTTGGCAGGCCCAAATGCATACCAGCAGGGGCCGCCCTCCGGTAGACTGATACCAGCAATGGTGGCCCCAATCCGGCTGTAACAAGCTTCGAGGAACTACTCAAGCATTATGCATTTCTGCCACTTGCGCCAGAGTACGTTATATCGGATACTATCACTATACGTTTCATAAAGGACGAATCATGCCCAAAGTCAATCCGTTTGCCCAGATTTCGAAGCGTGTCGCATCATTGCAGGCAAAATCCGCAAAGATCAACGACGAACTCAGCGCCCTGGCCCAGGTCGTAGCGACGGAGATGAAGAAGCTGGCCGATGCTCCGGCTCCCGTTGTTGCAAAGGCACCGGCCAAGGCACCGGCCAAGACAGCCGCGCCCAAGACAAGCGCGCCCAAGATGGCCGCGCCTGTTCCCGACCCCAAGAAAAAGGGAAGACCAGCCAAAAAGTAAGCTACAAGGCGGGGCAACCCGCCTTGCTCAGGCTTGGCCAGTACCCAACTTCTCGAACTCCAGCACAATGGTCGTACCGCTGTCGTTCTCTATCTGAATCGATCCGTGCAGTTGCTCGGCCAGTCCTCTCATAAGCTTTATTCCGAATCCGCTCGAGGCGTCAAGATCGGCTGCCACCGGTATTCCATTACCATCGTCATGGAAGGTGAGCCTCACGCGTCCGCCATTCTCGGTGGCGGCTATGGATATCGTACCGCTACTCCGGCCGCGGAACGCGTGCTTCATGGCGTTGGTCAAGACTTCGTTGATAATGATGCCCAGAGGCTGCATCTGTCTGGCATCAAGTACAAAATAATCAAGCCGCTTCTCTAACCTGATCGCCGCAGCGTTCGGGAAATTGGCGACAATCCCATCGATGAGCGGTGAGAGATACTCTGCAATCGACAACTCGGTGACATTTGATCCATTGTAGAGTTGCTCATACAGCAGCGCCATACTCTGCACCCGCCTCTCCGCATCCTCGAGAGCAGCTCTGGCTATGGGGTCTGGCAGTGAATCGGACTGTATCGCCAGAAGGCTCGAAATCGTGTTCATGTTGTTCTTGATGCGGTGGTGCACTCCCCTGAGTATCAGTTCCTTCTCCGCAAGCAGCCTCTGAATGGTCCGCTCCGCCGACTTTCGCTCCGATATGTCCAGAAAGCTGACGACAAAGCCGGTCAGTTTGTCGCCCTCGATCTGCGGATATGCCCAGTACTCCGCGGAGAAGTACGTCCCATCGGCGCGCCAGAAGACTTCATCATCGCTGTGGACACTATCACCGGCCCGCAGCGCGTTGTATATTCTGCATGACTCAACGGGAAACTCCTGGCCATCCGCATGGCTATGATGAATCATCGCGTGCATGTCCTTGCCTATCAGTTCCCCAGAAGATCGATACCCAAGTTGCCTCAGCCCGGAGGTGTTGATGAAGGTGCACCGATACGCAAGGTCCAGCCCGTATATCGACTCAGCCGAGGAATTGAGGATTAGATCAAGCGCGGCCGTACTGTGCCTCAACCGTGCTTCCACCGTCTTCTGCGCGGTGATGTCCTGGATAACGCCGAGCACTGTATTGGTCGACTTGTCCAGACGGGCGACAGAGTGGATGTCGGCCAGAGCGCCGTCGCAGGGCCTTTGGATCCTGAATTCAAGATCGTACGGGATGTCCCTGGCCATCAGATTTGCCAGCGCCGTATTCAGCAGGGCTCGATACTCAGGCAGGGGAATTTGCTGTACGTCTTTCAGCGGCAGACTGGCAAGCTGTATGCCATAAATCGCGTCAGCCCCCTGCGAGGCAATAATCGTACCGGTGGCAAGGTCAAGAGTCCAGCTGCCTATCTTCGCTATCTTCTCCGCCTGTATAAAGCGGGCCTCGCGCTCAAGCAACTGGCGCTCGGCCAGCTTTTGCGATGTAATATCGGCGATGGTCTGAATCACGTAGGACCTGTTCTTCGTGCTTACCAGCTGCCCCGAAACCAGGCCAATATGCTTATGGCCGCCCTTGGCAATGAAGCTCATCTCCAGGTTCTTGAAGCACCCGGCCTCTTCGATCAGCCGCTCCGCCACGGCGCGGTTTTGCTCGCTCGCTATGCCGAGTTCGATCCCGTTCTTGCCGAGCAGTTCGTCGTATGAATAGCCAAGACTCTGCAATGCCGCATCATTGGCGTCGATGTACCGATCTTCTTCGGCATCGATAATGATGACCGGGTACGGTATCGTCTTGAACAGCGTCGTGAACATGGCCATGCTTTCCTGCAGCGCCGCTTCTTCGAGACGCAGTCTGGTCATGTCGAGGTTGATCCCGATGAAGCTGGCAATGCTGCCGTCCGGCCCGCGACGCACCCTGGCGATCGAACGGAGGGTGTGAACCGACCCATCGGGCCACGTCACTCTGTACTCATCATCATACGCGCCAGAGCCAGACGCGGCTTGCCGCAGCGCCTGCTCGCTGCGCAGCCTGTCATCGGGATGCATCAGGGCCTGCCACGCGTCACCAGCCGCGGGAAACCGTTGGGCCGAGCTGCCAAAGAGGCTGTATGTCTGCGCGTCCCACACGAGCTTGCCATCGGCCAGGTCGTATTCCCAGATCCCGATGCCGCCTGCCTCGCATGCGAATGCGAAGCGCTCCGCGATCGTCTGCTTTGCGGCAAGTGCTTCTTCCTGCAGGGTAATGTCATGGATGGTCGACAGCACATGGCTGGCGTCAAGCCTTGCAAGCTGCAGGCTGAAATACTGCCGCTTGCCATCAATAGTCAGTTCGTACTGGTGTGTCTGCACGTGCCCGGTCTTGAGGCACACGTGGTACAGAGCCAATTGCCGCTCCACTTCCTCAGGCGGGAAGATATCTCGCAGGTTGCTTCCTATGATCCTGTCTGAAGCCATCGCCAGGCTGATTGGACTCGGCGTATTGTGGTATGACTCGAAATATCCATCCTTGTCGACCACGAACATGAGGTCGGGTATGGCTTCAAGCGTCGCGTTGAGCCGGTTATTGAGTTCTTTTGACTTCTCCTTCTCATCAAAAAGCTTGAACGCCATTTTGATCGAGGCGTCCAATACCGTTATCGAAGAGTTTTTGACAACATAGCCATACGAGGAGATCTTCTCTGTCTTCTCCACAATCTCGCGCTCGCTATGCGAAGACAGGAAGATGATGGGTATGTCGCGCTCGCGCAGCATGACCTCAGCGGCTTGCGTCCCGTCCATGCCGGCACCCAGATTTATGTCCATCAGCACCAGGTCGATCTCGGGTCTATCCCTGACCGCCTCTATGGCATTCTCACCGGATATCGAGGTCAGCACGGAATATCCGTATTTATCGAGCGCTGATTTCTCCGACATGGCGATTATGGCTTCATCTTCTACAAGGAGGATTGTCTTGCGTGTTGTCTGCGGCATATCCAGCCTTTTGTCGCCTGATGAAGAATACAGAGCCGCTGAAGAACGAACCCTGGGAAAAAAAGAAGTATAATCATCAAAGTAGCGCTGTCAACGAAGTGCGCGCGGGCGTGGCAATCGGTGGTTTGCCATGGATACCGACAGGGAGGACATGATGATGAGTCTGTATGATGAGCTTGCCGAGAAGCTGCGGAATTGTTCCAGCGTCAGAGACAGGAACGGCCCAAGGGTCGATATCGGGCTATTGATGTCTGCTCAGCGTGATGATATCCGGGATTTGTGGATGACAGCTGACAGGATCGATCGTACTAACGATCCCGCGGCACGGCAGGCACTACATGCAGCGATCGAGAAGCTGCGGCCACTGTTCGGTGAGCGCTGACCGCAAGAACATGATCTGCCCGCTAGTGCCTGAATTCCAGAACAACCTTCGTGCCACTGTCGTTCTCGAATCGCATCGAACCCCGCAACTGCTGCATCAGTCCCTGGACAAGCTGCAGTCCGAAACCCGTTGACCGTTCCAGGCTGAACCCATCGGGCAGGCCAATGCCATCGTCCCGCACGATCACTATGACAAGTCCTTGGGCGTGGGTTATCGTCACGGTGATCACTCCATGGGATCTGCCCCTAAAAGCATACTTCATCGTGTTGGTTAAAAGCTCGTTGATTATGATTCCAAGCGGCTGCAGCTGTCTGGCGTCAAGGACAAGATCATCAAAATGTTTTGTAACGCTGACCATCGGACTATTCGGAAAATTGGCAATGATCTGATCGACCAGCGCGGACAGATAATCGCCAACCCGAGCCCGCCTGAAATCAGAAGACAAGTAGAGCTCTTCGTACAACAGGGCCATCGCCTGCATGCGCTTGCCGGCATCCTCAAGTGCGTCACGCGCATACGCATCCGCAGCGTTTGCGGCTTGCAGTGACAAAAGGCTCATCATTGTATTCATGTTGTTCTTGATACGATGATGGACCTCCTTGAGGATCAATCCCTTCTCGGCCAGGAGCGTATTGATTCTTTCCTCGGCCTGTTTCTGCTCGGTAATATCAGTGTGAGTGCCGCAGAGACGAAGCGGAACGCCGGATTTGTCGCGCTCCATGATCTTGCCACAGTCATGTATCCAGTGATAGCGGCCATCCTTGGCTCGCATCCTGTATGAGATGTCATAGTATTCCGTCTTGCCCTGCAGGTGATCCTGGACAGCCTTCCACGACCGCTCACGGTCATCAGGGTGCTGCAGATCGATACCTTGCTGCAAGGTGGCTTCCAGCTCCGACAGGGGGTATCCCAGCATCTGGGCCCACCGCTCATTTCGCTGTATCGTATTGGTCTTGAGGTTCCAGTCCCATTCGCCAAGCTTGCTGCCCTCCAGGGCGAACTCGAAGCGCTCCTGGCTCTCTCGCAAGGCCGCCTCGACGCGCTTGCTCTCCGTGATGTCTTCGCCTGAACTGAATAGACCGAGGAAGGCTCCGGCCTTGTCCCGAAGTATCACGTTGCGCCATCGGATTGTCTTCCACTCGCCCTGCCTGTTTACCAGTTCATCTTCGTGCATCACGACTTCATCGCCCGCACTGTTTTTCAGCATCTCAAAGAAGCCCCGAAGCTCCTGCCTGTGTTTCTCGGGCTGGCGAATATCGAACCAGTTACGACCTATCAGCTCTGGGGGTTCATAGCCTAAAATCCTGTGCCCGCTCTCATTCATGAGCGTTATGGTACCATCGACGTCCTGAGCCATGATGATCTCGCCGGCTACGTTCAACATCATTTCAGCGGTCGCCCCACTCAGGCGCATGGCCTTCTCGCCTTGCTTGCGGGCGGCGCTAGTACTTGCTCGCGATCTTTTTGCATTTGGATGGTCCGGCATGCACACCCCTATGAAGATTGCTGTTGCATTATATAGCAAAAAGCTACGGCTGGTAGTATAGAACGTTCCAGAAAAATAACAATGCCCAGTTTGCAGGGCTCTGCACTTGTCCGTCTGCAGTTCCAAATCCAGAGCAGACCTCGATCCGCCTTCTTTTTCTATATGTTTCGCCCCATCCATCTGCACCGCGATGAGGCATCACAATACCGTGTACAATGGTGCCGGAATCAATATATACTTCGGAGCAGCTCTTCCATGTCGAACAGAATGGAGCAGACGATGCTAGAGACTATCAAGGGGCTGATCACCAGCCAGATGGTAGCGGCGCTCGATACGTTGAAGTACTGCATGGATTCCTGCCCTGATGCTGAATGGCAGGAGCCGCACAAGGATTACCCATTCTCGCAGGTAGTCTTCCATGCATTGTTTTATGCAGACTATTATCTTGGTCGGGATACAGTACCGTCCAAGGATCAAGCCTTCCATAAAGCCCATAAGGATGTCTTCAAGGACTATGAGGAACTGGAAGACAAGATCCCCAGAAACCTCTACGAAAAGGCATTCTGTCTGGACTACCTCGCTCATTGCACCTCGAAACTCAAGGCCGCAGTCGAATCGGAAACGAGGGAAAGCCTGACGGGCACATCCGGGATCGAGTTCCGCAAGACAAGCAGAGCCGAACTGTATGTGTACAACACGAGGCACATCCAGCATCACGCGGCACAGCTGGGATTGAGGATACAATGGGTTACCGGGAAGGAGATGCCGTGGTTCAGCGGCACGAAGGCCACCGCTTGATCTTATAGCCAGATCACTCACAATATTTATGGAATTCCAAGGGCCAGCATGTGCACAAGCGTCAGCCACTCATAGAGGAGACATCAATGGACCAATACCATCCCAAACGCAAGCGCAATGAAATTCTGGAAGATGATGCGAAACAGGCTCTTCTAGGATGGGGCAACCACATCACACTTGCCTTATGCGATAACAACATTCCATATATTGTAACCATGAGCTACGGTTACGATGCAGCCAGGAATGCCCTCTACTTTCATTGCGCCAACAAGGGCGACAAACTTGACTTCATCAGACGGAATCCTGCTGTCTGTGCAACGTTGATCAGGGATAACGGCTATCTTGAGACAAAGTGCGATCATGACTACGAATCCCTGGTCATCAGAGGGAAGATGTCCATTGTCGATGAACTGCACGAGAAGAAACATGGATTACAGGTACTCCTCGATCATCTGGAAAATGACCCGCAGCCAATATTCGAGCGCAATATCAAATCCGACAGATCATACGATGCGGTGACAATACTTAGGCTCGATATGGATGCTATCATCGGAAAGAAATACATCGGGTAGCGAGGCGTCTCATACGCTTCCATAGATGATCGTGCATTGGTACTCGCGGCTTGCATTCGGAGCCCCCTGCGTATCATCGACCTTTCCAATGTTGTCGATTCTTGCTTTGTACTGGGCTTGCGACTACCGGATGCGTCATGTCCAGTCTCTTCCTCGGTAGCTATCATGGAAATATCCCTCACTGATGGATGAGGAACCTGCAAGGCCAATGAGATCGGTCAACCGAGTCCTGGATGACGGCAAAACAATTTTTCATAATGCTACCAACCTCTGTGAAGGGTCGGCACCGATGACAATCGCAAAGATCACATCACTTGTTCAACCGAGGGAATGAATGGAAAATAAACGTACTATTCTATTTGATGAGATGCCCTTCTCATACAGACTCCTGAAAGACAAGAAGGCTCTGATCTACTACAAGGGCAAGGAAGTCTTCACCGCTGCCGGCAAGATCTACAACAAGCTACAGAAGGTCATTGATCTCGACAATAAATACGAGATGCAGTTATTTCTGGCAAAGATGACAGGCAATTTCAAGAGAGGCAACGAGAAATAGCACTGCAAATCATCGCCCTGGCATCCGGGAAATATCCATGTACAGCATATTCCACCGGTGTCCATCCAGATCAGCAAAACCGAACCCATACATCCAGCCCTTGTCATCTGGTTCGCCGAAGATTGTTCCGCCCGCCCCTTTCACCTTCTGCAAGAACTCATCAACCTCTTGCTTGCTTCCAGCATCGAGGGAGAGCAGTACTTCGGAGCCTTTCGATGGATCGATGATATCGTGTCCGGTGAAACTCCTGAATACCTTTTCTGCAAACAGCATGACAACAACGTTCTTTTCACCAATGATCAAAGAAGCTGAAGTCTCGGAATTGCCATGCTCGCTGTCAAAGGAAAAGCCCAGAGCCACAAAGAATTTTTTGGATCTCTCGATATCCCGAACAGGGAGGTTTATCCAGATTTGCTTGGCCACAGAGAATCCTCATTTCGTAGAACTTATGATATGCCAAGGAAATCCAGCTACTACTAGTGGTTGTCCTCTTGCACCCTGAAGAGCACTATCCGCCTTATCAAATCCAATGGCATTGGCTTGTCAAGCGGAAACTGCACCGATCCTTTCCCCCGTACATAGGCAGAGAGCTCCTTCTCAAACGCGGCTGTCCCACTGGGTGTCGGATAGAGTCCTATATGATTCTTGAACGCGGCGAAATGGATCAGGTTCTTGTTCATGGTATAGGTGGGCATTTTATAGCTGATGCGTTCCTTGGCTTCGGGAGCTGATGCCCGTATGACAGCTCTAATTTCCTCAAGCAGGACTCGGATATTTGGGGGATATTGCTGGATATATTCATCGACTGTCCCTGGGTCATCCATACTGCTGAATATAGGCAGGGACAGAATCGATGTCAAATCGACCGCTGCCGCGGGGCGCGATCTGTCACTCTTTGGCCGGGGGTACCCGGGCGAAATGTCCTCGGCTCCGCTCGGACATTTTGCCCGCAGGGGGGCTTGGCTACCGCGGCTCGACTTTAACGGGCAGGGGCAAGCCCCAGTACCCCCGTGGTCCTTCGAGTCTCGGGCCGCTCCTGTCCCGCCTTCTGCCGCGCACCGGTTCGCGGCGATGAGCCCGCCCCACTCGCTTATGCGCCCATCCAGGGCGCTCTTCCTCGCTCTGCTATGCGCTCGCTCCGGTAACGTGCTTCGCATGCCAGTGCAAGGAATCGTATCATATGACCGCCGTCCGGCGGCCCCGCTACAAGTCACCCTCGGGCTTGTCGTAAAAAGCAAAAGCCACCTTTCGGCGGCTCTTGCTTTTTACTGCCCGGAGGGGGACTTGAACCCCCAAGCCCTTTCGAGCACTAGTACCTGAAACTAGCGTGTCTGCCAATTTCACCATCCGGGCGTGGATGCGAGAAAATATATAACCCGGACTGCATGGTTGCGTCAAGGGAGGCAGGCAGCGAACGCTTGTTGACTTTACAAGGGCCAAACCTGGGGTATAGTAATGCGAACGTTGAGAGTCTGTCCGTTTCGAGGTAGAGCATCGTGCGAGAGTCATTTGCGTCATTCTGGCTCTCCAGGGCGGCCTTGATTGCCCTGGTTGTCTATATCTCCAGTGCGTATCGTATATGGAAGCTTGCTCCCAAGACGGCGACCAACAGGCTGGCGGCCTTGCTGTGCCTCGATCTGGCCGCCTGGGCCCTGCAGGCCGCCCTGTCATACGCGGCGGACAGCCCGCACGTTACCGTAGCGCTGTCACGCGCGCTGAGCTGGAGCTGGCCATTCTTTCCAGCGATCGGCCTGAATTTCGGAATGGAGATCAACGAATCGACTCGCAGAATCAAGGGCGCAATGAGAGTGATGATACTTGTCGCTCTGTATGGTTCTGCACTGGTCTTCTACTACCTGCTGTCTTGGCCCTTGCTGATGGGTGCTGTCCGAAGGGCTGGATACTGGTCGGTCGACATCAGGGCGGGGCTGGGGTTCAGCGCCTTCTCGGCATACTACCTTGGACTGAACCTCATCGGCATGTATCTGGTCGCCATGACCTGGCTCAAATCAAAAATTCCGCTGGAGCGAAAACGACTCAGAATGTTCGTGATAGTGCATGCCATATCACTCGCCGGTGGATTCATGACCGACACGATTCTCTTCTCGCTGGGAATCGATTTTCCAAAGGTAGGCGTGCTGTGGGCCAGCATCTGGGCCGTGGGGCTGAACGTCGCGATGGAGCGATATGCGTTCCTGGCTCCATTCTCGCCACGGGTGATGGGTCTGCTGATGGACCGATTCATCGATCGATCGCTGGATGGAATCATGGTCAGCGATGTATCGGGACGGATCATTTACTGGAACACGCCGCTTGTGGAACTTACCGGTATAGGTTCCGATGAGGCGATCGGTTCCTCGATGGATGCCATCCAGGCGACGCTCACTCCACCGGATATTCGGCAAGGTTCGATGCCGGAGCGGATCACCGACGCTATGAAGCAGCACCCCGACGCACCGGGCCACCTGGTTGAACTGGAAATCCTGGCACGAGACGGCCAGATCAGATGGCTACAGACCAGCGTATTCACGATTCCAACCGACGACGGCGATATATGGGCCTTCATCCTGCGCGACAGCACCGACCAGAAGCGGATTGCGGCGCTGACCATAGAGCGGATGCAGAGACAGTCACATGCGCAGAAGATGGAGGCGCTGGGTTCGCTGGCGGGCGGCATAGCCCACGATTTCAACAACACGCTCGGCGGCATACTGGGTGCGGTCTCCCTTATACGCGCGTGCCTCGACGACGGTGATGCAGCCGCACCGGTTAATTTCTCCAGGGAGCTGGAAGTGATACACCAGTCCGCTCAGAGGGCCGCGAGTTCGGTACGCGGCCTCATGGCATTTACCATTGATACGCCGCAGAAAAAGGGGCGATTCGGCCTGGACGAGTCCGTCAGACGCGTGGCCGAGCTTGTATCCAGGACCATGGATAGGTCGGTCAAGGTACGTCTGGCAGACCTGCCAACAGATGCGCTGATAACCGGCGATGCGCCGCAGATAGAGCAGCTGATCCTGAACCTGGTCATCAACGCAGGCCACTCAATGACTATCATGCGGCCCATCGGAGCCGCAAAAGGCGGTACAATATCGCTGTCGCTGCACCATGAAGATCTGGATGAAGGCTCGCTGACCTCGGAGCCCGAAGCGCTGCCTGGCAGGTATTGGATACTGGCGGTGGCGGATCAGGGCGTCGGGATGGACAAGAAGACGCTCGCCAAGGCCTTCGACCCGTTCTTCACGACCAAGGCAACTGACCAAGGCAGCGGCCTCGGTCTTTCTATGGTCCACCTGATAGCCAGGCAACACGGCGGATTCGTGGAGGTCGAATCGGAACCCGGCGTCGGCACGACCTTCTCCGTCTACCTGCCTGCGGCTGTCGCGGCGGTCAAGGCATTGCGCAGCAGCTGAATATGTTTGCCAGGGTAGACAGCTTGAGGGCAGACCCTGGAGCATGCCAGATGCCTGGCGCACGGACCTACCCCATCGGAGGCGGCTGCGATCTGAAGCATCGCGGCCGATCGGTCCGGCCGCTTCTCGCGCTCCCGGTTGACCGCGGCCAGTGCCGCCGGTCCAATGAACGGCACAGCGACAGGACATGCCGACACACACAGCCCGCATTCTATGCAGCCCTCAAACCTTACACGCCCCGACGGTCTCCAGAAAGCCGGAGGCTGTGCGGCTACGGCTTCTGAGGGATCGGCTGGCAGCGGCGAGCGGCCATCATCGGATACAGCCAACAGATAGGCTGTATCCATCGGAATGGCTGAAAAGACTGCACCTGGCTCCACCGCGATGCCCGACACGACTGTCATCCTGGCAAGTGGCTCCAGCGCAACCACCACAGCGCCGGTATCATCCAGCTCCGGTTCGATGGCAGGGCCGCCAGGCAGGCGCGGACGGGGTGCCGCAAGATCACTGACCCGCGTCAGGCACATCAGCGATTCAAGCCCGTTGATGACAGCTCCGCAGGTGCCGCATGAGCCGTGGTGGCAGGAGTGCCGGTAGGCTGGTACGGGCACGGTACCGGTCCGGAGTCGCTCCAGGAGGTCGAGCACCGTCCTGTTCGGTTCGGCCTCAAGCCGGAACTCCGCGGCCGATGCGCCATCGCGGATTCTGAGCACCAGCTTGATCATCGGTCTGCCTCCCGGTAGTAGTCACGCCACGAAGGCAGCACGAAGTCGCGCGTGCGGCATGGTTCGTCAAAGCCTGCAACCGTGCAGACATGGTCAGCGGCTTTCTGCGCCATAGCCCGCAAAACAGTCGCCTTGCCGCCTATCAGCGTCGCCATACCCGCGACGCCTTCGGGCGCATGATCGAGCACCATGAAATCGCGGCTGATGTTGCGCCCATCACCGCTCGTACGGCCTGCAAGCGGTCGCGCCGCCGCCCACACCGCGTGCACTGCGCGTGAAGAGAACCCCGGGGCAAGCTCGTCGGCCCGCGACAACAGGAAGCGCACATCGTCATCATTGGGCAGTATGACGTCAGGATCATCGACCCGCCTCTGGGTCGTACCGATGATCGACAGGCCGCGCTGCGGGACTATGATGTCGCCGTCCCCTGGTGGAGCCAGCCGGCTGAGCACCATGTCGGCGACGCGGCCCCGGACGGCAACCATCGTGCCAGGTGCCGGGGTTATGGGCACATCGAGGCCTGCCAGCGAGCCAACGGAGCCAGCCCAGGCGCCCGCGGCGCTGACTATATAGTCGCACTCGATACGCTCCTCGCGCGCCGAACCGGCCGCTCTGACGATGATGGCGCGTGCCCTGCCCGTGGTCGCATCGATGCCGACGGCCTCGATGAACGGTCGTATGACCGCGCCGAGCCGCCTGGCCGCTGCGAAGAACGACAGAGGCACGCGGTAGGCGTCGAATGCGCCATCGGGAACCCAGACCGTGCGGCGCGCCGCAGGATTAAGGGCCGGCTCCCACGACAGTGCCTGAATGACCGGAACCTCGCGGGCAGGAATACCGGACTCCTGGCAGGCCGCGATGAAGGTCGAAGCATAGTCTGCTTCGTCATCACTCAGCGCGGCGAAGATGCCGCCATTGTACTCGACCGCATCAGGTACTATGCGCCGCAGGACAAGGGTCTCTTCCATGCACTCCCTGGCGATCGATCGATCACCCACCGCGTACCGGGCGCCCGAATGCAGCTGGCCATGGTGGCGTCCGGTGGTACCCGAGGTCAGTTCGCCCTTTTCCACGAGCGTCACCGAGAAGCCGCGCAATGCCAGGTCATACGCCAGAGCGGCTCCAGTGCCGCCGCCGCCTATGATGCCGACCCGGTACGCGTGTCTGGCTGGAATGGGTGGATCAAACATGGCAGGCAGTATATCGGCGTAGTTCCAGGTCGGCAAGGTTGGACGAGAAACACCAGATCGTTCAGCGCTCAGGTTGTGGATGCGGGGGCCAGTCCCGGTCAGGTTGCCTCGGCGCCTTCGACAAGGGGCTGGACCATCCGGCAGGCCGATCGGTGGCGCCCGCTACAAAGACACGCCTGGGACGCGAACCTGCGGTAGCCTCGGCATGGCGCGCGGCTAGCTCTTCTATTGACTCTCGAAAGGCAAGCCACTCCTGGTCATTGCAGTGGATGACATGCTCGAACAGGAAAGCCTCATCGCCTCTGGCACCTGCATGTTCGTCGGCAGCGTCCTCAGAATCCCCGATGGTCCTATCGAGGAAAGCGCGCAGGCCATCCCGGAAACGGCGGCTTATCATGCGCGCGACTTCATCACGGACGGGCTCTCCGCCGACCGCTCCCCTGGCCGCGTCGGCGACGCTGTAGTGGCGGGCCGTTGGCTCGTAGTAGCGCGCGATGATGCCGTTCACCGACTCGGTCCTGACGACGGCGACGATGCCCGCGGCCTCGAGAATCCGCATGTGGTAGTGCACCCGCCCCGGACCATCACCGATGATTCTGGCTACTTCGGTCGCCGTCATGGGGCGCCTCGTTTCGCGGAAGACGTGAACCAGCCTCATTCGGTAGGGATGCGTGAAGGCCTTGATGCGCTCCTCGGTGTCGAGGATGAAGACGTCAATCATCATTCGAGCATATCGTTCAGCTTATTTGAACGTCAAGGAAGAAAAACAGGGAAAGAGGCCATCAGCGTGCGACCTTGGTCTTTCCACCGACAGGAAGGCGGTACTCGACCCAGCGCACCCTGCCGGCTTCGATGGCATCCTTGATCGCACGCTCCGGTGCCGAGAGGCGCGCGTCGCCGGTCTTGACCTCGATGAAGACCACCTCGCCCGGGACGCCGCTCGAGGCGCCGGGAAACGCGACGAAGTCTATCGGCTTGCCGAGGAACCTCGCATCGGCGGGATCGCAGGGAAAACCCGGGAAATAGGGAGCCAGCTGTTCGCCGATCTGGCCGGTCAGCACGGCCCTCGAGCGCCGCACAGCGTCATCGCGTGCTGCCAGTTCGTCACCCCTGGACCGCTTCTCGGCTTCAAGCCGGCCGGATCGACGACCGAGCGCAAGCCCAAGCCACAGAGCCAGCGCCGCGACAAGCGCGACCATCACTATGACAAGCGTCATCAGTGCAGGCAGAGCGGAGCCGTCGGCTTGCGTTATCGATTGAATGAAGGGCATACTGGACACACTTAAGCGCCGCACAGGCGCGGCGGTCAAGGGGATGCGATGGAGCGCGTATTGATGGCCAAGACGAACATGTCGGTCGTATTCCTGACAGCGGCGGTGGAACCGGGTCCGCGGGCCGCCCCATTCGGCGCGGCCAGGGTCGCTTCCGCGCTCAAGGCGGCTCTGGCCGGCTCGGTACGTGTACGCATCGTCGAGGGTTTTGCCCGGGACAGCGCTGAATCCCTGGCCACCAAGGCACTTGAAACGGCGCCGGATATCGTCGGCTTGTCGCTGTATTCCTGGAACTCGCGCCTCCTTGAATCCGCAGGAGCCCTGATCAAGGCGCGGCAGCCGCACATTATGATCGTAGCCGGAGGACCGGACGCGAGCGCCAATCCGGACCGCCTGGCCGCAGGAGGAGTCGCCGACATCGTCGTCTCTGGCGAGGGTGAAGGCGCGATGGCAGACATTGTGTCGTCAATGCTGAGAGGCGAGGTGCCTCCGGGACCCGTGATCAGGGCACCGCTGCTCGACCCGGCCGACCTGCCGTCGCCCTGGCTCGATGGGACGCTCGACGCGTCACGCTGGGGCGGGGCCGCGCTTGAACTGACCCGAGGCTGCCCATACCGTTGCTCGTTCTGTTTTGAATCAAAAGGAACCGCGCGCCTACGCCACTTCCCGCTCGACACAATACGAAAGGAAGTCGAACGCTTCAGCGAGGCCGGCGTTGATGAAGTATTCGTCCTCGATCCCACCTTCAATGCCGACGCCCGCAGGATGGCCGGTGCGGTGCGGGTGTTCCAGGAGGCAGGGCCAGACCTCCGCTACATGATAGAGCTGCGCGCGGAACTCCTGGGCGCCAGGCAGGCGGAGCTTCTATCAAGCATCAATTGCGCGGTTCAGATAGGACTCCAGAGCGCCGACGCCAAGGTCCTGGCCAACGTCAACCGCAGCATAGACCCGGACATCTTTACCGCGAAGCTGGCTCTGCTCGACGAGGCCGGCATACTCTACGGTCTGGACCTCATCTATGGACTGCCCGGCGATACGCTGGCGGGATTCAGACGCAGCCTGGACTTTGCCCTGGACCGCGGTCCCAACCACCTGGATGTCTTCAGGCTCGCCGTCCTGCCAGGCACGGCACTCGCCGACGACGCCGCGCGACTTGGCCTCGAGCATGATCAAGCTGCCCCGTACCTGGTCAGATCGGCACCTGGCTTTCCAGCCCAGGACCTGGCCACGGCCGAGACGCTGGCCCGAGCAACCGATCTCTTCTACACGAATGGACGGGCGGTCATGTGGTTCAGGGCCGTGGCGGCCCTACTCCGCTCACGGCCCTCGGCGCTGCTCATCCGATTCGCCGAATGGGCTGCGGCGCAACCTGATCCGGGCCCCGACGCCAGCCATGCGACACTGGAGGCCATGCAGATTGGCTTCCTGTCGGCGTGGCTTACCGAGAAGCCGCCGCGCGGCAACCCTGCCGTCCGGGAGGTCACGCTCGACCTGGTGCACGTTTCGGGCGCATGGACTCGGGCCATGGCCGAGGGCGAACAGACGACACTGGAACTCGGCTGGGAGCCAGAGGACTTGCTGGACTACGCCTCGGCCGATATCGAAGACTTTGCCTCGGAATACAAGCGTTCATCAGGGAGATGGCTCTGTCTGCCCGGCGAGGATGGGCCGCTCTTCAGGAGGGCCGCAGCTAGGCGTGGAGGCAAGGCCTAGCTAGTTTCACGAAGCTTGTTATGGCACGATTTTCAATACCTGCTATTGACACTTCAGGCTCGGATGCTACCACCTATTGTAGGAATTCCGGGTCCGTAACAAGCTTCGAGGAACTACTCCGGGCATGATCAATGCAGCGCTTGAACGGCAGCTCGGCGTTCAGCGCATCGACAGTCTCCGCCTCCCCCGCGCTCGCGTGGGCCACCGCGTCGGCGAAGACGCGCCGGAGGCGTGGATCGAAGACCTGGTGCAGCGATGACGCCAGTGACGACCTGAAACCGCGCCGCGCTTTGTGTTCGCTGCCCATGCCAGGGTCGAAACTCCCGAGCCTGGACTCGATGGCATGGCGGATGGGCGCGTAGTAGCATGTCTCGAAGTGCAACCCCGGCAAGTCTATGGCGGAGCCCCAGTAGCGGCCCCACAGCGAGCCGGCTCCCTCGAACAGCAAGGCTAAGGCCACGGGCTCGGACACGCTGCCGAGCGGGCGCGAGAGCGAGCTATCACGGAAGGCCGCTGAAAATCGCACCATGCGTCCGATGTACTCGGGAGCCAGCTCGAAGAAGCGCTTGTCAAGGAACCTTGCGGCCCACGGCCCGAATTTCGCATTGGTCCTGTCGTAGTAGGCGGACATCAGCCGCCAAACCGAAGCATCCGCCTCGTCGCCGGCTATCATGCGCATCGACACGCTAGCACCGGCAACATCTGCCTGGTCACGGGCAATGTTACGCCGCATGTTCTTTGAGAATGACGCTGTGAAGTCATCGAAGTTGCCATACCCCTGGTTGTCCCATCGGTAGACCTGCCTCCTCCATGGCAACCATCCACCAGCGGATGCCGGAATGCGTGTACACAAGTCGGCAACCTGGACATCAACCCAGTGCATGTGGACACTGGAGAACCCACCGTCGCGGGCCAGATTCGAGAGGGCATGCAAGCATGCCGCAAGCACAGCTGGCTCATCCTGCCCGGGAACCACGAGCGGGCGCCATACAGGAGCCGGCGTGAAGGGAACTGTGCCGACCAGCTTGGGAAACCAGCGCTGTCCGATCGAGGCCGCGACATCTTCCATGCCATCGTCCCATACGAAACTGCCTGCCGAACTTGATATGACATAGGCAGGGATCCAGGCAACAGGACCGCCGTCGGCTGACAGCTCGACATGAGCTGGAGTCCAGCCGGTTCCCGGGCCCACCGAGCCCGAGTCCTCGAGCAGAGCCAGAAACTCCCATGCCAGGAATGGCAGCGATGCGGCAGGGCAAGAGTTCCAGGCCTCGCGGCTGATTCCAAGAATCGAGCCGACTACACGTACAGAATAGTTGATCACATTGATAATATACTGTAGTTTCACGAAGCTTGTTGCAAACTGAAATTCCATACCACATAGACATATTCATGGTTCGATTACCACCATCGATAGTAGGTTGAATTCAGCTGTAACAAGCTTCGAGGAACTAGTAAAAACTTCAAGAAACCGGATTTAGCGGCTGAAGCGGATCACGCGGTTGCGGCCCGACTCCTTGGCTTTGAATAAGGCCTGATCGGCCGCGGCGAAGAGTGCCTGGGCATCGGCCGCGTCTCCCGGACTCGTGGCCACTCCGATGCTGGCGCTCAGCGATACGCGATCGGGAGTAGCCCCACTACCGGCGCGGAACTCAAGGTACAGCGCCTCGGTTTCTGAACGGATACGCTCGGCTACCGCCAGCGCCTCATCGACACTGGCGTCCGGCAGAAAAAAGGCGAATTCATCCCCGGACAACCGGGCAGCGACATCGCCGTCTCGTACCAACCGACTGTAAGCCGCTCCCGCCGTCGAGATGATCGAGTCACCGGCCTCGGTTCCAAAGCGCTCATTGAGCAGATGGAAGCGATCCAGATCGAGCATCAGAGCCGAACAGGTCGGTGGTTCACCCGAACCGCGCGAGAAACGAGCGCGCGCAGATTCTTCTATGAAGCGGCGGTTGAACAGCCCCGAGAGCCCATCGGTCACCGCCCGTTTTCTGGCAGTCTCGCCCCACCGCACGAGGTCGTGCAGGAAGCCCGAGGCCTCGTCCAGCCAGCCGGCCATCACCCGGGCCATCGACGACAGCATGCGCGAACCGATCATCGGATGTTCCCAGACCAGTCGGTAGAAATCGATGCCATCCAACACCAGCAACTCCGTATCTTCCAAAGCCGTACAGGTAGCGGACCGCGCCTCATTCTCTATGATTGACATTTCGCCGAAGAATCGACCTGGGCCGAACTGATACAGCACGCGCTCGTTGCCGTCTCCATCAACAGAGAGCGACGCGACCCTTCCCGATCTCACGATGAACATCTCGGTTCCAGGATCACCCTTCCGGATGATCACCGCACCTGCAGGATAGCGGCGAGGTTCAAGAAAGGCCGACACTGCATTCAATTCAAGCCCGCTCATACCGACAAAGAGCGGTGTATCCTTGATCGATTCGACTATGGGGTTCATGATGGCATGCCCCGCATCCCATCGTGCAGACCACGGTGCATGCCGCCGCGGCCTGATTCATCCGCGGAGGTCGAACTGGCAAGGCTATAGATGCGCGCTCCACCATCCTTCCAGGCCCTGAGCAGGAGCCCGTAGGTCTGGTCGACGAGCTCACGGAGATCGGAGCCATCCGCTGGCCACGAGGCAACGGCGATGCTCGCACTCAGGTTGAACCCCCGACTGTCGGTCACCGAGGCAAGATCGATGTGAGCGTAGGCACCTGCGATGCGTTTGGCTAGCGCCAGCGCTTCGGCGTGGCCGCAAGCGCTGGCGATGATCGCCGTCTCATTGCTGCGCAACCTGATAGCCCAGGCATTTCGCAGGGACCGGGCCTCATCTTTCAGGATGCTGCCGATACGCTGCATGGCAAAATCGCCCGCTGCGTGGGTCCACCCGTCACACAACTCCTTGAAATGATCTGGCTTGCAGAGTACGACCGCCGCCGGAGGATCGATCGAGCGCGGCAGTTCCTCATCGAGGAAGGCTCGTGACCAGAGGCCTGTCGCGGCGTCCGTATACATCTGGCGCCGGAGCTCGCGCACCCAGGGCGCATTGTCAGAAATCAGCCGCTGCGTCGAACGCACGCGTGCCGATATCATCGCCACCGAGCGCAACAGTATGCGCGCCGCTACGTCCGGCCGCTCGCGGGCCAGATCGTCCATCGTCTCGCCTCGCCCCGGGAACACGAGAACCTCCGTGTCTTCGGCGCTCGCGGCCATCGCGTCATACGATGCGCCACGCGAAAAGTCGAAGTCCCCAAGCACATCGCCTTCGACGAAACGGGCCATCTCTTCCGTCCGGCCCGACGCATCGATCCTGGAGACGACTATGGCACCCGAGCGCACGATGAAGAACCGCAGCGCCTTGTCTCCGGGCCTGAACAGCACGGCGCCGGCAGGATATGCGACCAGCTCCGACTTGGAAGCAAGCCAATACAGGTCGTCGGGGAGCAGCCGCGTGAAGAAGTCGGCCCGTCTGAGGAGCGCTACAATGTCGGACAGGTCGGTGTGTACTGTTGCCATGCGGCTTCTAGTATAACCGTGCCTGTCCGAGATTGAAAGAGCGCAGAAGAATCGATGTTACTGGTTGATCGGCTTCATCGTCGGGAACAGGATGATGTCCCTGATGCTGTACGAGTCGGTCAGGAACATGATCAACCGATCAATGCCGATTCCCATGCCGCCGGTCGGTGGCATGCCCACCTCCAGGCTGGACACGAAATCCTCGTCGAACATGTACGCCTCGTCGTCGCCGAGTTCGCGCTCCTTGGCCTGCTGCTGGAAGCGGTCGTTCTGGACGATCGGGTCGTTCAGTTCGGAGTACGCGTTTCCCAGTTCGCGGCCATAGACAAAAGCCTCAAATCGTTCGGTCATAGTCGGATCACCGGGCTTCTGCTTGGTCAGCGGCGAAATGTCGGCGGGATAGTCCATGATGAAGGTGGGCTGGATCAGCTCTTTCTCGGCGTACTTCTCGAACGCCGCGTTGAGTATGTCCCCCTTGCTGCAGTCCTTGAGCTTCTTCTTGAGCTCGTCGGTCAGGCCCTTTTCAGTTGCCAGGGCACGGGCTTCCTCGTCGGTCTTGACCTGCGAAAAATCGATGCCGCCGTATTTCTTGACCGCATCGATCATCGTCAGCCTGCGCCAGGGAGCCGCGAACCGTATCTCGGTGCCCTGGTACGTGACGGTGGTAGAGCCGCAGACCTTCTGGGCGGCGTACGCGCAGATGTTCTCGCACAGCTCCATCATGTCGTTGTAGTCGGCATAGGCCTGGTACAGCTCGATCATCGTGAACTCGGGATTGTGCCTGATGTCGATGCCCTCATTGCGGAAGTCCTTGCCCATCTCGTACACGCGTTCCATGCCGCCGACGATGCAGCGCTTGAGGTACAGCTCCGTCGCGATGCGCAGGTACAGCTGCAGGTTCAGCGCGTTGCTCTTGGTGATGAAGGGACGTGCTGCCGCGCCCGAGGCGATGGTCGACAGTATCGGCGTCTCGACCTCTATGTAGCCGCGCTCGTCAAGATACTCGCGTACAGCCCGGATGATCTGCGTCCGCTTCTTGAAGGTCTCCATCACCTGGGGATTCATCACCAGATCCAGGTAGCGACGGCGATAGCGCTGCTCCGGATCCTTGAGCCCGTGGAACTTCTCCGGTAGCGGCTCTATAGCCTTGGTCAGGAGCACCATCCGCTTGGCGTGTACCGAAATCTCGCCACGACGGGTCTTAAAGACATAGCCTTCGACCCCGATGATATCGCCGAGATCCCAGGTCTTGACCTGCGCATAGATATCGGCGCCAAGTGCCTCGGCATTGAGGTATACCTGGACACGGCCATCACGGTCCTGCAGGTCCATGAAGGCGGCCTTGCCAATATCGCGGAAGCTCATCACGCGGCCTGCGATTGACACGTCCTTGTTCTCGAGCTCTTCGAACTTCTCTTTTATCTCTATCGAGTGATGCGTCTGATTCCAGGTGACTATGGCGAAGGGATCACGACCCTCGGCCTGGAGCCTGGCGAGTTTTTCCCGGCGAACCATCTGCTGTTCGCTCAGCGCCTTGCGTGCGCTCTCCTCGTCGATATTCTCTGTGGCCCCGGCATCTTCCTGGCTCATGCTCACTCCTTCGCGGGCGCCATCGCAACGCGCTCCACGGAGGGCATTGTATGCGGAGAAGGCATTCAGTTTCAAGGCGAGTCGGGCGCCCGGCTTCCGGAACGCCCGACGATTGGGCCTGTGCGCGCGGCTAGAAGTGCACGGCCACGTACACGGTCGCGTATATGGATGACGGATCAAACGAGATCAGTTCTGAACCGAGTGTGCCATCGACCCGAGCCACATCGAAGCCGCCCATGAAATCGAATGTGCCGTTCTTGTCCATATAGGTGGGAAAGGTGTCCGCTGTGTTCGAAACCTGCAGATGGTTCCCCGTGACGTACTCGTCGGGCACGAATGCCGGCATCCACAGGTATCCCGCCTCTAAGCCTATCGACATCCGTTTGGATATCAGGTATTCGAACCGCGTGTTCCCATACGCCCCCAGCGACGGACTGAACATCGAGCCCTCTATGACGATGTCTCTCTTGACCGGCTCGACAGTTCCCCCAGTAATATCGTAACAGGTAAAATCCATGAACCAGTGCGTCAGCTTCGGTGCCACGAGCATGAAGCCTCGCACCGACAGGCCCAGGTTGATGCGCGGCATCGGCGACTATATTGCCGAGGCCCCGAGGCTCAGGCCGGATCCGGAGAACTCTGTGTATCGCACGCTGCGCGTTCCAATGGCAAGTGGTGATTCCACCTTGCCATCCTCGCTCAGGTAGAATTGCGGTGTGTACAGGACCAGAAAACCCCTGTCCAGGCAAAGCCAGGACAGGGGTTTGTACGAGACTCCCCCATCGGATACCATAGAGAGCTGCCCCGTGTGGGAGATCGACCCTCCGCCCGACACAAAACTCGGAACCCATACGGGAGTCGTCGCCCATGCGACCCCCGCGCTGCCATACACCGACAGCCCGTACTGACTCTGAAAACTGGACCGCAGATACTCGTTGCCACTCGCCACCACGTCCGCCCGATCCATCGATCGCGTAACCGACACAACGATCTGGCCGGTCGAGGTATCGACTATCTCGAGTGCCAGCACGAGGCCGTCACCGACCTCCGAGAGCGAGACCTGCACCAGCAACTCGGCACCGAGCAGTTCTCCGGCCTTGGCGGCCTTCGTCGGATCGGCGAGCCCAGATAGCCCCGATTCGATTTCCGACAGGATGGCATCCATATTCGATCGCTCGACCAGCACGAAAGCCGTGCTCAGCGCCAGTTTCTCATGGACGAAGGCAGCTACCGAATCCGCGACGCCACCGTGCTCAAGGTCGGCGGGCACCTTGATGGGCAAGACGGCAATCGTCCGCTTGAACGCCGTCGGCGGAGCCTTCTGAAAGTATGCTTCTCCGAGTTCGGCAACGGCCTTCTGCGCCGCCGAGCGGGCATCGCAAGGCGCTTCCATCACGATCAACGACATGACCATAACGACCAGCCACAATCTCTTCGTGGCTACGCTCCTTCCCGGATCGATCCGGGCCGCGAACTATATGGATACAGGAAAGCGTAGTGCATGCTGATTGATTTGCATGTAAGGGGGAAAAAGCAACTAGTTCCCCGAACCTTGTGACGTGAACATGCAAGCGTCGAAGCTCCCGGTGGCGTGATGCCGGTGGAGGCCTCACGATGCAACCACCCTTCTGTCCCAACCCCCGCTGCTCCCATCACCGCGACAGCCCTGAATCGTATCTGCCCTACTGGAAACCAGCCGGCTTCTA
>Ga0307376_10000269_pt1 | contig 70158 bp, 64 predicted proteins | sample TR2MG_FD_202536 | JGI IMG/M metagenome (GOLD analysis project Ga0307376, IMG submission 202536) | Soil microbial communities from Risofladan, Vaasa, Finland - TR-2 | ecosystem: Environmental > Terrestrial > Soil > Coastal area > Acid sulfate soil | place: Finland: Risofladan, Vaasa | collected...
AGGTCGGCGCTGTCGCGCAGGCTCCGGTCGAGCCGGGTCAGCGTTTCGACGATCCCTTCCAGGGTGCGGCGTTCCTTGCCCAGTTCCTGGGCGCGCTTGGCGTCTTCCCAAATCGCCGGGTTTTCCAGCAGTTGGACGACTTCGGTCAGGCGTTCCTGTTTGGTATCGTAGTCAAAGATACCTCCGCAGGTCGGTGGCCCGTACGGAAAGGTTTTCGAGCCGGTTGGCGATGGCGTTGAGTTGTTCGGCTTCCATGATTCGTTGCTCTAAAATGGATCAAAGCGGGGAATTATACATGGGAGAGCAGGCGAGGGGCTATGGGTGAGAGGGAGTGGGGCGGTTTGGTTGATTGATGAGTTATGCATCCGCTTCTTGATGTCTCACTAGATAGCTGCGACCGTCATGGGTGAACTCGTACACGTTGTCACTTAATGACGACTTGTAACGGTGTGTGAGGAAGCCCATCTTTTCTAGTTCACCCAAATCGAACTCGGTCTTTACCTGAGATTCTTGGCTCTGCGAAATAAGACGTTTTTCAGGAGCTTGACCTTTCAAGTGCTCGACTTGCCGTAGCAGAGAAAGTTGTGACGGTGTAATAGATACCGGCGAAACGCTATTTGAGGGGGCCGTCTCAGTCGGCAGGACTGAACGAGTCGAAGCAATTTCCGATTTGAGTCTTTCGATTTCCTTATCTTTTTGTTCAAGCTCCTGAGAGTATTCCAGCTCGACTTTAAACAGATCAGATCGAATCTTCCTGGACTCCTCAAGCGTGAGGGGCGTCTCATCTTCGATTCTTCGCTTTATCTCAAGGATTTCCTTTTGTTTCTTCCTCGTAAATTTGTAAACGTATTTTGCTGGGTATGGATAAACGAATATGTATAGGGCGGCCGTTAGAAGTGGATATATCACACCATTTAGGACTACAGATGTAGTGTCTGGAAAAGCTATCGAATTGACTAGCAAGAATGTGTTGGTCACTGATGCAGCTGAGAAAAGAATGACAAGAAACTTGTAGTTCCAAAAACACCAAGAAATCACAAAGCTTCCCATTAATGGGCTAGACAGTCGCTCATTGATTTGTGACTGCACCGTCTTTAGTACATCTTCGAACATGCGATGGGCATCCTACATAACAGTTATTCATACGACAGATTTGTCCGGCCATGTCTTGATAACCCGGACGCCAAATATGTTTTCTTAACTTTTTGATGTCATGAAGGTTATCCGATTCCCATAGGGCATACAAGGCGAATCATGCGGATAGCGTAACAGCCAGCGGGAAAGCCCCGATTTATTCCGAGGCAAAATCATTCGAGACAGTCCGCCCGGCCCTTGTTCGTCAATACACTTCCTGCCGGATGGCGTTTTTGCCGCCCTGCTTGACGAGGTACATCAGCGCGTCGGCTTTCTTTATCAGTTCGTCGAGGCTTTCGGGCGTGGTATTGAAGGTGGCGACGCCGATGCTGAAGGTGACCGGCCAGCCGTGCTTTTCCATGGCCTCTCTCAGGCGGGTACGCAGCTCGTCGGCAAAAATCGCGGCGGCCTGTTCGCCGGTTTCCGGCAGCAGCACGGCGAACTCGTCGCCGCCCAGGCGTCCGCAGATATCGGTGGTGCGCAGGCGGGCGTGGAGAATTTCCGCAACGTTTTTCAGCAGGCGGTCGCCTTCGTCATGCCCCTTGGTATCGTTGACGGTCTTGAAATTGTCGAGGTCGATGAACAGGGCGGTGAAGGGGTGGTTGTAGCGCCGGGAACGCTCCGTCTCGATCTCGCCACGTTCGTAGAAGGCGCGCCGGTTGGCGAGGCCGGTGAGGGTGTCCCGCCGCGCCATGTCGTGTTCGCGGTCGAGCGCGATGCGCAGGCGGCTGGCTATCAATACCACGATCAAGAGCACGCTGAGGCGCAAAAGGTTGTTGATGAGTTCCGCCCAGAAGGGGGCGTTGTACCGCATGCCCAAATCCACTGCCAGCCAGCCGATTACGCTGAGCAGGCTGAACAGATTGCCCGCTTTTTTGCCGTCGTACCAGCTCACGATGATGACCGGCAGCAGGAAGAACATGTAGATATGGTAGTGCTGGCCGAGTTTGTCGTGCACCCAGATCGCACCGAGGACGGCGGCCAGGGTGCCGACGAGCAGCGCTGCCCGGCCCCAGAAGCCGGGTTTCCACCTGATGATGCGAAAGATGTCCATGCTCATGCGACCCTTCTGCCGCCGGCTTTGTATTGCACCGACAAAATCCAATCGATTCTGTGGATGCCGGTTCGAGTTTACGCTTCCCAATACTCGATCATCAATTGCAGGCTTTGTGAGCCGTTGTATTCGTTCACGTCCAGCCGGTAGACGGCATTGATCCTGGCCGGCAGCGGCTCGCTGTGGAAGAACAGAATGCCGTCGAATACCTGGCCGGCCTTGCCGAGCTTGAGGCGCAAGTGCTTTTCGCCCACCACGCGCTGGCTTTCAACGGCAAATGTTTCCTGGAAGGCCGGTTGCGGGAAGCCCTGTCCCCAGACCTGCTCCGTCAGGGTTTTGGCCAGGTTCAGATTCATGGCGGAAGTTTCCAGGCTGCCGTCGCATTCGATCATGCTCTCCAGGTCGCCCGGCGTGAGCAGGGAACGGGCGATTTCTTCAAAGGTAGCTGAAAATTCTTCGAAATGGGGCTCCTGAATGGTCAGCCCGGCGGCGAAGGCGTGACCGCCGAATTTTTGCAGCAGGTACGGTTTGCGCTTGGCGACCAGGTCCAGCGCATCGCGCAGATGCAGTCCGCGGATCGAGCGCCCCGAGCCTTTAAGTTCGCCGTTGTTGCTTTTTGCGAAGGCGATCACCGGACGATGGTATTTGTCCTTGAGGCGCGAGGCGAGGATGCCGATTACGCCCTGATGCCAATCGGCATCGTAAATGCTGAGCGCGTAGTTTTCCCGGACTTCGACTTTTTCCAGCGCGGCCAGCGCCTGTTCCTGCATGCCGGCTTCGATCTCGCGCCGTTCGCGGTTGAGGGCGTCGAGCTGCTGCGCCATGGCGAAGGCTTGCTCCTCGTTGTCGGCGAGCAGGCATTCGATGCCCAGCGCCATGTCGTCGAGACGCCCGGCGGCATTGAGGCGCGGGCCGACGACGAAGCCCAGGTCGTAAGTCGAGATTTTTTCCGGTTTTCTGCCCGCTACTTTCAGCAGGGCGTCGATGCCGGCACAGGCGCGGCCGGCGCGGATGCGCTTGAGTCCCTGATGTACCAGGATGCGGTTATTGTCATCCAGCCTGACGACGTCGGCCACCGTGCCCAGCGCCACCAGATCGAGCAGTTTGCCGAAATTCGGTTCTGGCTTTCCCGCGAACGCGCCACGGTTGCGCAGCTCGGCGCGCAACGCCAGCATCACGTAGAAGATGACGCCCACGCCGGCCAGGTTCTTGCTCGGGAATTCGCAGCCGGGCTGGTTCGGATTGACGATGCAGGCCGCATCGGGCAGGGTGTCGCCGGGCAGGTGGTGGTCGGTGACCAGCACCTCCATGCCGAGGCGCCGTGCTTCTTCCACCCCGGCCACGCTGCTGATGCCGTTATCCACGGTAATCAGGATGTCGGGCCTGCCCCTCTCCTCAATCCTCTCCCCCAGGGGGCGAGGAGGCAAACGGCTTTCCTCCCGGCGGGGGGGAGGATTCGCTGCCAACTGGACGATTTCCGGCGTCAATCCGTAGCCGTATTCGAAACGGTTCGGCACCAGATAATCGACGCTGGCGCCGAGTTCGCGCAGGGCACGGATGCCCACCGCGCAGGCGGTGGCGCCGTCGGAATCGTAATCGGCGACGATCAACAGGCGCTTGCCGGTCTGGATTGCGTCGGCCAGGCATCGCGCCATTTCTTCGACGTTTTTCATTTTCGGGACGGGGAGCAGGGCGCTCAACCCGTACTCGAGTTGCTGCATTTCACGGATGCCGCGAGCGGAATAGATGCGGGCGAGCACCGGATGCAGACCGTCCGCTGTCAGGCGGCTTGCGTCGGCTTGCGAATAGGGGCGGGGAGTGATGCTGGGCATGGCAGGGATTATAACCTCGACAGCCATGGCTCAGGACTGTTTAGCCAAGTGCGATAAATCCTGTATCATTGCACTTCATTTCCGTGAATTTTAAACTGCTGCCTATGAAGACCACTTTTCTGGATTTTGAACAACCTATTGCCGAACTTGAGGCCAGGATCGAGGAACTCCGCTTTGTTCAGGATGATTCCGCAGTGGATATTTCCGAGGAAATCGGCCGGTTGCAGAAGAAAAATCAGTCACTGACCAAGGATATTTATGCCAAGCTTTCATCCTGGCAGGTTTCCCAGGTGTCGCGGCATCCTCAACGCCCCTATACGCTCGACTACATTCAAAACATCTTCACCGATTTCGAGGAATTGCACGGCGACCGCGCTTTCTCCGACGATCCGGCCATTATCGGCGGCCTCGCGCGTTTTAATGGTCAACCGGTGATGGTAATCGGCCAGCAGAAAGGCCGCGACACCAAGGAGAAGATCTACCGCAATTTCGGTATGCCGCGCCCCGAAGGTTATCGCAAGGCAATGCGCCTGATGCGCCAGGCGGAGAAATTCGGTCTGCCGATCATGACTTTCATCGACACTCCCGGCGCTTATCCCGGCATTGGCGCGGAGGAACGCGGCCAGTCCGAGGCGATCGCGCGTAACTTGTATGTGATGGCCGAGCTGAGGACGCCGATTATCTGCACCATCATCGGCGAGGGCGGTTCCGGCGGTGCGCTGGCTATCGGCGTCGGCGATGTGATGTTGATGATGCAGTATTCGAGCTATTCCGTCATTTCACCGGAAGGCTGTGCTTCGATTCTGTGGAAGAGTGCCGACAAGGCGCCGGAGGCCGCGGAAACGCTGGGGATCACTGCCAGCCGGTTGAAAACTCTGGGTCTGGTGGACAAGATCGTGAGCGAGCCGCTCGGCGGCGCCCACCGTGACCCCGATGTGGTGATGCAGAACCTGAAAAAAGCCTTGCAGGATTGCCTGCGCCAAATCCAGGACAAGCCGCTGGATGTTCTGCTCGAATCGCGCCTGGAACGCCTGATGGGCTATGGCAAGTTCAAAGAAACTGTTGCCAAGTGATCTGCCCGCGCTCGTCGAGGCCAAGTTAAAAGATTGGGTTCAACCGGGTCGGCATCTTACGCTGGCCCTGAGCGGCGGGGTTGACTCCGTGGTGCTGCTCGACATCCTCGTGCCGCTCGGCACATCGCTGAATTTCCATCTTTCCGCTCTATACGTCAACCACCAGATCAGCCCCAATGCGGCTCGCTGGGCCGAATTCTGCGCCGGATTGTGCGCCGCGCGGGGCGTTTCGTTTGCGGCAGTCAAGGTCGATATCGCCCGCCAACCCGGCGAGAGCCTCGAGGCGCTCGCCCGCACCGCCCGCTACCGGGCGTTTGCGGAGCAGAAGACGGATTTTGTCGTGCTGGCGCAGCATCTCGACGATCAGGCTGAGACCTTGTTGCTGCAACTGCTACGCGGCGCCGGTGCGAAGGGCCTGAGTGCGATGGCGGTAAGGCGCGAGGGGGCAGCGATGGTGGCACCTCACTATGTCAGACCCCTGCTTGATGTGCCCCGCCAGACTATCCTCGATTATGCCAAAGCGCACAGCCTGGAATGGGTGGAGGACGAGAGCAATGCCGACATCGCTTTCGACCGCAATTACCTGCGTCATCAGGTGATGCCGCTATTGGAGCGGCGCTTCCCCGGCTACCGCCAGACGTTTGCGCGAACCAGCCGCAATCTGGCCGATTGCGCTCAGTTGATGAACGATCTGGCACAGATGGATTGTGCGGCGGCAGAGGTAGGAGGCAGGCTGAGAATCGATACGCTGGCCAGCCTGACCGCACCCCGATCCAGAAATTTGCTGCGCTTCTGGCTATCCGGGCAGGGCACTCCCATTCCCTCAGCCGGGCGGCTGGAAAACATGATGCAACAACTGTGTTCCTCCCGCGATGATGCACAGGTGCGCATCCACCTCGGTGATGCCATTATCCGGCGTTACCGGGGCGAAATTTATGTTGAGCAGAATACCCATGCGCTTGAGCAGGAACTATGTTTGCCCTGGGCCCTCCAGGAAGCAATGGATTTGCCCGGCCTGGGCGGAAGGTTGTGTTTCGAGTATGCGTTTGGGCGGGGGCTGAGCCAGGCGAAACTTGTTGCCGAGCCGGTCACGGTCAGGCTGCGCCAGGGAGGCGAGCAGTTGCGACCGGATTGTCGCAGGCCAAGCCGGAGCTTGAAAAATTTGTTGCAGGAGGCGGGGGTGCCGCCGTGGCAGCGACAAAGACTGCCATTATTGTTCAGCGGGGAAAATCTGGTGTTCGTGCCCGGCATCGGCGCAGATTGCAAATACCAGGCAGGTGAAGGCGAGCCCGGAGTGGTTATAAAGTTCGAAGAATTACGTTTGCAACCCTAAAAATAATCCGGCAGAGAGTATGGACAGCCAAGCTGGGCACGTATCAGCGAATCGGCACCACCACCCCGTTTATTCCAAGCGCACGTAACTTCACCATTGCCTGCTCGGCTTCAGCCTTGTTCTGGAACGGGCCGACGTGAAGTTTGGTTTCAGTATAGGATTTGATGCCGTTTTGCGTCAGCCTTTCCTGTAACTGCTGGGCGTTGGCAAGGTTGGAGAATACACCGAGTTGCACAGCGTACCCCTTGACTGCGGGTTCGGCGACCTTGGCTGGCGGATAAGCGCTTTCGACTGGTTTTTCGGCGACAGCAGGCTTGGCGGGTTGTGTTCTGGTCTGAGGTACGTGTGCGATGCTTTCCGCTCTCTTCAGAATTACGGACTTGGTGGGCTGCTGGGCGGCAGCCGGGACGGGTCTGGCTGGCGTCGGCTTGGCAGCTACCATCGGCTTGGCAGCCATCGGCGCCGGCGCGGACGGAGCAGGAGGTTGCGCATTCACGACTTCAGGCGGCGGCGGTGGGGGCGGCGTGGACGGTTGTGCCTCCGGCTCCGGCGGGGTGGTCGGCGGGGCGGCTATTTCCGTAGGGGGGGGGGCGGCCGGTTCGGGGGGGAGTACGGTGGCTGGCGGGGCTGTCCGAGGGGCGGGGGCTTCCGGTTTGTAGTGGGTCAGGACGGTGAGCGCCGCAATGCCTGCCGCCACCAGAATGGCCGCAGCGATTACTCGCCGGATTGCGCGTTTCTTGATCTCAATCTGTTCGTCGAGGGACGGTTGCTCCGGCATGGCATTATCCTCATGTTTTTATGGAAAACCCGGCTGCGCTGAATGTTAGCACGATATTCAGGGCGGCAACAGCGTGTGTTCAGGGATCGCATAAGACGTTTATTTTAAGTGCTAAATGTGGTATTTTTACACGTTTTAAATCAAACATAATTTTTGGAGAAAACGAATGGCTGTTGAACGCACTCTCTCGATCATCAAACCTGATGCCGTGGCGAAAAACGTGATTGGCAAGATTTATTCCCGCTTTGAAAGCAACGGGTTGAAGATCGTTGCTGCACGCATGATTCATTTGAGCCGCAGCGAAGCCGAGGGCTTTTACGCGGTGCATCGCGAGCGTCCGTTTTTCAAGGATCTGGTCGAATTCATGATGTCCGGCCCGGTAATGGTGCAGGCGCTGGAAGGCGAGAATGCCGTCGCCAAGAACCGTGATCTGATGGGTGCCACCGATCCGAAGAAGGCCGACAAGGGGACTATCCGTGCTGATTTCGCCGAGAGTATCGACGCCAACGCGGTGCATGGCTCCGATAGTCTGGATAATGCCAGGATAGAAATTGCCTATTTCTTCCCATCAATGGAAGTCTACTCAAGTTAATGCCTGTCAACCTGCTCGATTTCGATCAAGAAAAACTTTCTGTTTTCTTCGCGGAAAACGGTGAGAAGCCGTTTCGCGCCAAACAGCTGTTGCGCTGGATGCATCAGTTCGGTGAAAACGATTTTTCCCGGATGAGCGACCTGTCCAAAGCGCTGCGCGAAAAGTTGAGCGGGTTGGCGACGGTCGAACCGCCGCGCCTTATCCGGGAACAGATTTCCGATGACGGCACGCGTAAGTGGCTGCTTGATGTCGGCGCCGGTCAGGGGGTTGAAACCGTGTTTATCCCCGAGGACGAACGCGGCACCCTGTGCGTGTCCACTCAGGTTGGCTGCGCACTGGAGTGCAGTTTCTGTTCCACCGGTAGGCAGGGCTTTAACCGGAATCTCGGCGTGGCCGAGATTATCGGCCAGCTATGGTGGGCGAACAAGGCGCTCGGCTGCACGCCCAGGAATGAGCGGGTGATCAGCAACGTGGTGCTGATGGGCATGGGTGAGCCGCTGCTCAATTTCGACAACACCCTGGCGGCACTCAATCTGATGCTGGACGATAATGCCTACGGCCTGTCGAAACGGCGGGTGACGGTCAGCACTTCCGGCATTATTCCCGCCATGGAGCGTCTGCGCGAGCAGTGCCCGGTGGCGTTGGCTGTTTCGCTGCATGCGCCGAATGATGCCTTGCGCGACGTGCTGGTGCCGGTCAATAATAAATATCCCTTGCGCGAGTTGATGGCGGCCTGCCGTCGCTACGTGGAAGATGCGCCGCGTGATTTTATTACTTTCGAATATGTGATGCTGGACGGTATCAATGACAGCGCCGTCCACGCGCGCGAACTGATTGCGCTGGTGCGGGATGTGCCATGCAAAATCAACCTGATTCCGTTCAATCCCTTTCCCGGCTCGGAATACAAGCGTTCGCCCGCCGTTGCCATCCGCCGTTTCGGCGGAATTCTGCTCGATGCGGGGAAAATCGTGACGACGCGAAAAACGCGCGGTGGCGATATTGATGCGGCTTGCGGCCAACTGGCGGGGCGGGTGCAGGACAAAACCCGGCGGTCTGCGGAAAAAATTAGCGGGGTAGCAGCATGATGCCAACCTTGAGGTTTCTGATATTTCTGCTGGCGCTTGGCGCCAGCTTGCTCGCCATGGGGCACGCATCGGCAGATGAGCAGCAAGCCAACTCCCGGCAGCGTGCCCAGGCGCACACTGATCTGGGAGCGGCCTATTTCGGCCAGGGTCAACTGGGAGTGGCGCTGGATGAGCTGAACACGGCAGTGAGCGCAGATTCCGGCTATGCGCCGGCTTATGGCATGCTCGGCCTGGTGTACATGGCGCTACGCGAGGATGGCAAGGCGGATGAGAGTTTTCGCCGTTCCTTGAGCCTGAATAATGCCGACCCCGATGTTCACAATAATTACGGCTGGTTTCTTTGCCAGACAGGGAAAATTGACGATGCTATCTCGCATTTCATGATCGCGTTGAAAAATCCCCTTTACGCTACGCCCGAGAAGCCTTATCTCAATGCGGGAATTTGCTCGCGCAAGAAGGGTAACGATGCTGACGCCGAAGAGTTTCTGCTGAAATCGATTCGGCTTCAGCCGCGGCAGCCCCAGGCGCTGTTCAATCTGGCCGATATTTACTTCAAGCGTGCAAATGACAGCGAAGCCAAGAAGTACATCACCCAATTTTTCAGAATCGCCGCGCCGACCCTGGAAGGCTTGTGGCTGGGGATACGCATCGAGCACCGGCTGGGCAACCGCAGCGACGAAGCCAGCTATGTTTTGCAGTTGAGGAAATTGTTCCCCGATTCACCCGAAGCCCAGGCGTTGCGCAGCGGGAAATATGAATGACAGCGCGAGGTATCCAAGTGACTGAAGAAATCGACAATGGCGCGGTAGAGCCACAGGAAGAGGCGAAGGTGGATGCGGGCAGGTTGTTGGCCGAGGCCCGCGAACGATCCGGCTTGACCGTGGCCGACGTGGCTCGTCAGCTCAGGCTTTCTACGCGCCAGATCGAGGCGCTGGAGGCAAATGACCACGCCAGCCTGCCGGGCGACACCTTTCGGCGTGGTTTTATCCGCAACTACGCCAAATTGTTGCAGATTGATCCGGAGCCCCTGCTGGAAAGCCATCAGTGGGCACAGCCACAAACGCAGGCGATTGCCGTGCCGATAGGCCGGGTCGAATTTGGCGGCAGGCACAGGTTGATGCCATTTGGGGGCAATTCTTCGCGCATGTCATCGCCGAAATTCGCCATCGTTATCGGCGTGGCGGTATTGGCCTTGTTCCTGGGCGCGTATGAACTGCTTCAAGGGCGCCCGACGAATCTCGAGACGCCGGCGAAATCCGGCGGCGAAACGACGATGGCTTTGTCGTTGCCTCAATCCCGCCCCCAGAATGAAGTCGCACCTCACAAGGCGCCCGTCGAGAATCAGAATGTCGTGCCGAAAGTTCCGTCGCCAGCCCCCGCCACGGAGGTGGCGCCTTCTTCATCGGCGGCTCCTGCCGCATCGACCGCTGTGGCTGCGGATGCAGGCGGCCAGCGCCTTCAGTTTGTGTTCGATGGCGATTCCTGGGTCGAGGTGAAGGATAAAAGCGGCAAGGTCATTTTTTACCAGTTGAATCCGAAAGGGAGTCAACAATCGGTGCGCGGTACGCCGCCATTTTCCCTGGTGGTCGGCAATGCCCCCAGCGTAAGGCTGTCCTACAATGGCAAGTCGGTTGACCTGGCGCCTCACACCAAGGTGGACGTGGCGCGCCTGACTCTCGAATAGATCATGTTCGCTCCTGAAATTCCTCGCCGCAAAAGCCGGCTGATCATGGTTGGTTCGGTCGCCGTCGGCGGCGATGCGCCGATCAGCGTGCAGACCATGACAAACACCGAGACCTGTGACGTCGAGGCGACACTTGCCCAGATCGGGCGCGCGGTGCGGGCCGGCGTGGATATCGTGCGGGTTTCCGTGCCCAGCATGGCGGCGGCGGAGGCCTTCGGCGAGATCAGGAAACGCTCGTCGGTGCCGCTCATCACCGATATCCACTTCGACTACAAGATCGCCCTGCGCGTCGCCGAACTCGGCGCGGATTGCTTGCGCATCAACCCCGGCAACATCGGGCGCGAAGACCGCGTGCAGGCGGTAGTACAGTCGGCACGGGACCACGGCATTCCGATCCGCATCGGCGTCAATGCCGGCTCGCTGGAAAAGGACCTACAGAAGAAATATGGCGAGCCTACACCCGAGGCGCTGGTGGAATCGGCCATGCGCCATATCGAGATTCTCGATCGCCTGAATTTTCCGGATTTCAAGGTGAGCCTCAAGGCCTCCGACGTGTTTACCACCGTTGAAGCCTACAAGCTGCTCGCCGGCCAGATCGAGCAGCCGCTCCACCTCGGCATCACCGAGGCTGGCGGATTACGCTCCGGTAGCGTGAAATCGGCAATCGGCATAGGCATGCTGCTGGCCGCCGGCATTGGCGACACCATCCGGGTGTCGCTTGCCGCCGACCCGGTGGAGGAAGTAAAGGTCGGTTTCGATATCCTGAAAAGCCTGCATATCAGAAGCAAGGGAATAAACATCATCGCCTGCCCATCCTGCTCGCGCCAGGAATTTGACGTGATCAAGACCGTCAATGCACTGGAAGAGCGGCTGGAAGATGTTCTCGAACACCTCGACGTGGCCGTGATGGGTTGCGTGGTGAACGGCCCTGGCGAAGCGCGCGAGGCGGATTTCGGTATCGCAGGCGGTTCCCCAAGTTTGCTTTATATTGAGGGTAAGCCGGCCCACAAGGTGTCCGAGGCCGAGATGGTGGACGAACTGGAACGCCAGGTGCGCGCGCGCATCGCGGCCATGAATGGAGACATTAAATAAATGCTGAATCTTTCTTATCTCGCCCCGTTGCGCGCGCGTCTCAATTCGCACCCGGTCTATGGCTCCTTGCGCAATATCGCGGATTTGCGGTGTTTTATGGAACACCACGTGTTTTCGGTATGGGATTTCATGTCCCTGGCAAAATCCTTGCAAGGCACGCTTGCGCCGACGACGGTTCCCTGGAGGCCGGTCGGCGATCCTGCGGTGCGTCGCTTCATCAATGAAATTACGCTGGAAGAGGAGTCGGATCTCGGCTTGCCGGATAGCGAGGGACGCGAAACCTACGCCAGCCACTACGAACTTTATTGCCTGGCGATGTCCGAAATCGGCGCCGATCCGGGCAAGCCGAAGGCTTTCGTCGACTTGACCGGCAAGGAAGGCATCGCGGTCGCGTTGCGCCAGGGCGAGGCGCCGGCTCCGGCACGGGAATTCATGTCCACGACTTTCGGTTTTATCGCCAGCGCTAAACCGCATGTGGTGGCTGCCGCATTTGCACTGGGCCGCGAGCACATCATCCCGCAAATGTTCAGGGCGTTTCTCGCCGGAATGGACATCAGCGCCGTCGAAGCGCCGGCATTCCATTATTACCTCGAGCGTCATATCCACCTCGATGAGGATTCGCATGGACCGCTCTCGCTCAGGATGCTGGAAGAGTTGTGCGGCGGCGACCCGCAGCGCATCAAGGAAGCCGAAACGGCTGCCTGCCAGGCGGTCGAGGCCCGCATCCGGTTCTGGGACGGGGTGCATCAGGCGGTTCTTGCTCAACAACAAGTATAAGATGAAGGCAGTTCGGTTTTTATGAGTGAAAGTATTCAAGCCATCCGCGGGATGAACGACATCCTGCCGGAACAGGCCGATCTGTGGGCCTTTTTCGACAATACCGTGGAAGACTGGCTGCGCAGCTACGGCTACCGTCCCATCCGCATGCCGATCGTGGAGCAGACCGCGCTGTTCAAGCGCGCTATCGGCGAAGTGACGGATATTGTCGAGAAGGAAATGTATACCTTCACCGACTCGCTCAATGGCGAGAGTTTGACGCTACGGCCGGAGGGCACCGCCTCCTGCGTGCGTGCAGTACTGCAGCACAACCTGCTGTACAATGCGCCGCAGCGTCTGTGCTACAGTGGGCCGATGTTTCGCCACGAGCGCCCGCAGAAGGGCCGCTACCGCCAGTTTCACCAGGTCGGGGTGGAGTCGCTCGGCTACGCCGGACCGGATATGGACGTCGAGCACATCGTCATGACGGCGCGGTTGTGGCGCCGGCTGGGCTTGCCTGATATAGAATTGCAGATCAATACGCTCGGCAGCAGCGAAGACCGCGCGCGTCATCGCGCCCGGCTGGTGCATCATCTGGAGCAGCATGTCGACATTCTTGACGAGGAGGCGCGGCGGCGGATGCACACCAACCCGCTACGCGTGCTCGACAGCAAGAATCCGACGCTGCAGGAACTGATCGAGGCTGCGCCAAAACTGCTGGACGACCTTGACGAAGCATCCCTGAAGCATTTCGAGGATTTGCAGGTGATGTTGCGCGATGCCGGCGTGGGATACCGGATCAACCCACGGCTGGTGCGCGGGCTGGACTACTATAACTTCACCGTGTTCGAATGGGTGACGACCAGGCTCGGTGCGCAGGGAACGGTGTGTGCCGGCGGGCGTTATGATGGCTTGATCGAGCAGATCGGCGGCAAGCCGGCGCCGGCGTGTGGCTTTGCCATGGGTGTGGAGCGCCTGCTGGCATTGCTGGAGGAATATGCCTTCCAGCCGCCGAAAATTGCAGCCGACGCCTATCTGGTGCATCAGGGCGAGGCGGCGGACAGGTTTGCCGTGGTGGCCGCAGAGCAATTGCGCGACCAGGGATTGCACGTGATTCTGCATTGCGGTGGCGGCAGCTTTAAATCGCAGATGAAGAAGGCGGACGCCAGCGGGGCCCGCTATGCGCTGATTGTCGGCGACGATGAGGCGGCCGTGGGCGAGGTCAGCCTCAAGCCGCTACGCGAACTGGAAGATCAAGTGCGAATGACGGTAGACGCGGCGGCGCGCCTGATCGGTAGAAAGATTTAACCACAGGGAGTACAGGGGCCACAGGAAAAAGCCACGTTGACTTGTAAAGCCCGTGTGCCCCGTGGTTAACGAATGATTTTTAAAAGGTGATTTATGGCTTACGATCTAGAAGAACAGGAACAGTTGGACGTAATCAAGGATTGGTGGAAAAAGAACGGCGCCACCACACTCCTTGCGGTTGCGGTGTTCGCCTCAGTGGTGGCCGGCATGCAGGGCTGGCGCTATTATCAGAAATCCCAGCAGCAGCAGGCGGCACTGGTGTACGAGGCCGTGCAAAGTGGAGTGCAGGGCAAGGACATCAAGCGTATCCGCTATGCGGCTGGTCAGCTTATCGAAAAATACCCGGCTACGCCTTATGCTTCGAGAGCCGCGTTGCTTGTAGCCGGGGCCAACTATGAATTGGGCGACGCCAAGAGCGCCAGGGCCCAGTTGCAATGGGTGATCGAACATGCCAAGGAAGAGAGCGCGCGCGATATTGCCCGGCTGCGCCTGGCCGGTATTCTGCTGGATGAGAAGAATTATGCTGAAGCCATGAAATTGCTTGACGCGCAGCATCAGAAGTCATTTGACGGACTGTTCGCCGATCTCGAAGGTGACGTGCTGGCGGCCCAGGGCAAAATGGCGGATGCACGCGCGGCTTACAAAACCGCGCTGGAAAAGATTGACGAAAAAAGCACTTACCACCAGGTTGTGCAAATGAAGCTTGATGGTTTGGGAGCGCACGGATGAGCAGCCTTGCACCAGTGAGAATACTGTTGGCGCTGGCAGTGATCCTGCTTTCCGGTTGCAGCGGTCTGGGCGAGAAGGTATCCACCGGCTTCGGCCTGTGGGGCAACCAGAGCGTCGGCGAGAAGCCGGCAGCGTTGGTCGAATTCAAGCCTTCGGCGGAGTTCAGGTTGAACTGGCAGGCGCGGGTCGGCGGGGCTGGCGATACGGTACTGTTCCCGGCTGTGTTGAAGGACAGTGTCTACGCCGTAGGCCAGGATGGCAAGATTGCTAAATTCGATGCCGATAGCGGTAAACAAGCGTTGAGCATCGATGCCGGATACAAGGTTTCCGGCGGTGTCGGCGCGGATGCCGGCCTGGTGGCCGTAGGCACCGCCAGGGGCGAGGTGCTGGGGTTCGACGCCGCCGGCCAGCAACTTTGGCAGGCGCGGCTTTCGAGCGAAATATTGAGCGCGCCGCAGGTGGCGGATGGCATCGTTGTGGTACGCACCGGCGATGGCCGTATTTTCGGCCTGGATGCCAGGGACGGCAAGCGCAAGTGGGTATACCAACGTGCCATGCCGGCACTTGCCCTGCGCAGCCATGCCGGGGTGGTTATTTCCCGCGGTGCGGTATTCGCCGGTTTTGCAGGCGGCAAGCTGGTGGCGCTTAACCTGGCGAACGGAAATGTCGGTTGGGAAGCGACAGTGTCCCTGCCGCGCGGCACCACCGAACTGGAACGGATGACTGATATCAGCAGCCTGCCGGTGGTCGACGAGCACATGATCTGCGCCACCGCTTATCAGGGGCGTACTGCCTGCTTTGACATTGCCAGCGGCAATCTGATCTGGGCGCGCGATATTTCCAGCGCGGCTGGATTGGCGGTGGATGACCGCAATGTTTACGTCAGCGACACGCGTGGCGCCGTCCATGCACTGGACAAGCATAGCGGCGCCAGCCTGTGGAAGCAGGACAAGCTGTTTGCCCGGCGGGTTACGGCACCGCTGGCGCTGGGGCGCTATATCGCGGTGGCCGATATGCAGGGCTATGTCCATTTGCTGGCACGGGAAGATGGAAGCTTCGCAGCGCGCATCGCCACCGATGGCAGCCAGATCGGCGCCCCCCCTGTGGCGCTGAATCGCGGCTTTCTGGTGCAGACTCGCAATGGCGGCTTGTACGCATTGTCTGTTCAGTAAAGTTGAAGAACCTTAACCGCAGAGGCGCAGAGGCGCAAAGAAAGCCGGAATGGTGTCTTTGCGGAATCTCTGCGTCTCTGCGTCTCTGCGGTAGAAATTAATAAATGAAACCAACCTTGGTTCTCGTCGGACGTCCCAACGTCGGCAAATCCACCCTGTTCAACCGCCTCACCCGAAGCCGTGACGCCTTGGTCGCGGATTTGCCGGGGCTGACGCGCGACCGTCATTACGGTCATGGACGGGTGGGGGACCGGCCCTATCTGGTGGTGGATACAGGTGGCTTCGAACCGGTGGCGAAGGATGGCATCCTGCACGAAATGGCCAGACAGACCTTGCAGGCGGTGGATGAAGCCGACGCCATCGTGTTTCTGGTGGATGCGCGCCAGGGACTGACCGCCCAGGACAAAATCATCGCCAACCAGTTGCGCAAAATCGGCCGGCCATTATTCCTGGCGGTGAACAAGGCCGAGGGCATGCGGCGCGACGTGGTTGCCGCCGAATTTTATGAGCTCGGCCTGGGCGATCCGCTGGTGATTTCCGGGGCGCATGGCGAGGGTGTCCACGATCTGGTCGAACTCGCGCTGGAAAGCTTTCCGCTGGAGGAGACTGCCGAGGACGAGGATGACCACCCGAAAATCGCCATCGTCGGTCGCCCCAATGTCGGCAAGTCCACCCTGGTGAACAGCCTGCTCGGCGAGGAGCGGGTCATTGCTTTCGACCAGCCGGGCACGACGCGCGACAGCATCTACATCGAATTCGATCGCGATAATAAGCATTACACCCTGATCGACACCGCCGGCATCCGCAAACGCGGCAAGGTGTTCGAGGCGATCGAGAAATTTTCCGTGGTCAAGACGCTGCAGGCCGTGGAAGATGCCAATGTGGTGGTGCTGGTGCTGGACGCACGCCAGGATATTTCCGAGCAGGACGCCCATATTGCCGGCTTCATCGTGGAAAGCGGCCGCGCGCTGGTGGTGGCGGTGAACAAATGGGATGGCTTGCCTGCCGAGCGGCGCGACACGATCAAGAGCGATATCGCGCGCAAGCTGCAATTTCTCGATTTCGCCAAATTCCACTATATTTCCGCCTTGCAGGGCAGCGGGGTGGGCGACTTGTTCAAATCCATCGACGGCGCTTACGCGTCGGCCATGGTGAAAATGGCGACGCCCAGGCTGACCCGCATCCTGATGGATGCCACCACTCAGCACCAGCCGCCCAAGTCCGGCCCATTCCGTCCCAAACTGCGCTACGCGCACCAGGGCGGCTCCAATCCGCCGCTGGTGATCGTTCACGGCACCTCGCTGGACACTCTGTCGGCCAGCTACAAGCGTTACCTGGAAAGTATCTTCCGCAAGGCTTTCGAGTTGACCGGAACGCCACTCAGGGTGCAGTTCAAGCAGGGGCATAACCCTTTCGCAGACAGGGTGCGTGCGCCGCTTACGGATGATGAGAAAAGAAGCGCCCACCGCCAGCGTCGGCGCGGACGTAAGATGTATGGATAGAGGCTAGAGGCGAGGGGCTAGAGGGTTTTGTCCGGCTCTGCCGGAAAACTTTATCGCCGCGCTTGCGCGGCACAACCCTCTAGCCTCTAGTCCCTAGCCTCAAGCCGCTAAATATTAGGAACCCGTATGATGCAGTCCGGCCCCCGCGAAATTGTCACCCCTTTTCGCCCGATTCCCCTGGAAATCCCCGAGGGGATGAAACACAACGAATTTTTCAACAGCACGGAAAATCTCAACGATCTGATGCACAACAACGGATTGTTGATGAATGACGAAAATCTGTTGCTCTATCGCAAAGCGCTGGGGCACAGCAACGAATTCGACACCTCGATTATCTACAATACCTCGCAATGCATCCTCAATCCGTTGGGGCGACCGGTGCGACGCACCCAGGTACCGGACAACGTGAAGCACGTCTGGAACCGGATGAACCAGATCATCATCGACTACATGCTGGAGCTTTATCCCGATCCGGATGAGGCGCTGATCCTGGCCGGCGAGGCGAGCCTGGACGCCACCTGGCCGCTGACCTCGCCCGGTGTGCCCAGCATCCGTATGTTGCACAACCACTTCATCGTTTTTCCCAAGGATGGTCTGCGCAATGCCAAACTGGCCGATCTGAAAAATCCGAATTTGACCGACGGCGGCCAGCACAGCCTGTTCCAGGCCTACATGCATGACGTTTACCGAGAGTTTTTCGACAAGGCGCTGGATCTGCAAATCCTCAAGCCAGCCAGTGAGGCCGACGCGCGTATCGAGCTGACCGGCTACCCGCAGGGGTTGCCCAGCTGGGAGATTCAGGGCGGCGCTGCGGCGCTGAAGGATGTCCGCTTCTGGAAGGAATATGACGAAGTTTTGAAGGGATTTATCGATTTCTACCGCACTTTTTTCTCGCAGGTCTCCACCCGCAACGCTCCAATCCCGAAGGACGTCTATTATCCGGATGAGGTCGAGGGCGTGCTGATGTTCAACAATGACTTCCTGAAGACGGCGAGGAAGGTGCGCAACCAGTGCATTACCGATGCAAAATACGCCAACGCGATTCGCTGGCAGCCTGCGTTTAAACAGCTTATTTACCGTAATGACGAAGGCAAGCTGATAGTCACGATCAGCCAAAACTCCATCGGCAACGCAATCACCGAACTGTTGGGCGTGGTGGTTAACCGTGTTGCCGATGCAGAAGCCTATGAACAGCGGGAACCCCGGTTAATCGGGAAATTGCTTGAAGTGCGCCGTCGCTTGATCGAAGCTGATCTGGGTGATGCCATTGCAACGGATTATTGGTCGGAAGAGTAGAGATATAAACGGTCCGCCGTCTTGAAATATGCCGATTCTCCCATATAGTAATAAAAGAGGATTGTTGGCAGTGGTTTGAAAAATCAAGTAAAGTAGCCGTCCTTAAATTAATTATAACAACGCACTGGAGAGATCATGAGCGCGAAAGGGCAATTGTTACAAGACCCGTTTTTGAATGCTTTGCGTAAAGAGCATGTGCCCGTTTCCATTTACCTGGTAAACGGCATCAAACTTCAGGGCCAGATCGAGTCGTTCGACCAATACGTCGTGCTGTTGAAAAATACCATTACCCAGATGGTCTACAAGCACGCGATTTCCACGGTGGTGCCGGTGCGTCCTGTGAATATGGCTTTTGAGCATCCTGAAGAGGCATAGGGCTCTCGATGTTTGAACGCCCAGGCAGTGGTGATGCTGCCGTTTTGGTCGGCCTGGATTTTGGCAATGCGGGTTACGAAGAAAGCCTGGAAGAACTAAAGCGCCTGACCGAAAGTGCCGGGGTAAGCATACTGGGCATCGTCCGTGGCAAGCGAGCCAGGCCAGATGCAAAACTGTTTGCCGGCTCCGGCAAGGTCGATGAGATCGCCGCGGCCGTGGCTGATAGCGAAGCCAATCTGGTTATTTTCGACCACGACCTTTCCCCTTCGCAGCAGCGCAATCTGGAGCAGCATCTGAAGTGCCGCGTGCTCGACCGGACCAGCCTGATTCTCGATATTTTCGCGCAACGTGCCCAGAGTCATGAAGGCAAGCTGCAGGTGGAGTTGGCCCAGTTGGAGCATCTATCGACGCGACTGGTGCGCGGCTGGACTCACCTTGAACGGCAAAAGGGCGGTATCGGCTTGCGCGGACCGGGTGAAACCCAGCTCGAAACCGACCGGCGCCTGCTGGGTAAGCGTGTCAAATCGCTCAAGGAAAAGCTCATCAAGCTGGGACGGCAGCGCACCGTACAGCGCCGTGCCAGGAACCGCGCCAACGTATTGTCGGTGTCCATCGTCGGTTACACCAATGCCGGAAAATCAACCCTGTTCAACTGCCTGACCCATGCCCAGGCCTATGCGGCAGACCAGCTGTTTGCCACGCTGGATACCACTTCCCGCAAATTCTTTGTTCCTGGCGGCGGTTCTGTGGTGTTGTCAGACACCGTGGGCTTCATCAAGCATTTGCCGCATACCCTGGTGGCGGCTTTTCGCGCGACCCTGGATGAAGCGATCGGAGCGGACATGCTGCTGCATGTGGTCGATGCCTCCAGCGAGAGCCGGGACATGCAAATTGAGGAAGTGAACAAAGTGCTGGCCGAGATCGGTGCCGATCGTATTCCGCAGTTGCTCGTATTCAACAAAATCGATGTCAATGGAGTGGCTCCGGGATTGGAGCGTGACGAGTATGGTAGAATTAGCCGTGTTTGGGTGAGCGCACAAAGCGGTGAGGGGCTTGATATCCTCCGGGCTGCACTGGCTGAATGCAGCCGTCAACTCCGGACTGAAGCGGTTCCCGACGGGGTGCAGAATTGCGTGTGTTGAATAATTTATCCACCTAAACAATCACATAGGAATAAAATATGGCGTGGAACGATCCCGATTGGGGCAAGAAGAATAGTGGCGGGCCACCTGACCTCGATGAGATGTGGCGCAATTTTAACCGTAAGCTGAATGCGATGTTCGGCGGCAAAGGTGGTCCTTCCGGTGGACCTTCCGGCGGCAACCCGATGTCGGGCGGCAAAATGGCTGCCGGTCTTGGGCTGATTCCGCTGCTGGCTATTCTTCTGTGGCTGGGCAGCGGCTTTTACATCGTCAATGCGGGTGAGCGCGGCGTGGTGCTGCGCTTCGGCAAGTTTGTCGAAACCACCCAGCCGGGTCCGCGTTGGCATCTGCCCTATCCGGTTGAGAGCGCCGAAGTGGTCAATATGCAGCAGGTGCGCACCGTGGAAATCGGTTACCGCAACAATGTCAAGAGCAAGATGCTGAAAGAGTCGCTGATGCTGACCGACGACGAGAACATCATCGATATCCAGTTCGCCGTTCAGTACATCCTGAAAAGCCCTGAAGATTACCTGTTCAATAATCGCCACCCCGACGAAGCGGTACATCAGGCGGCGGAAACGGCAATCCGCGAAATTGTGGGTAAGAGCAAAATGGATTTTGTTTTGTATGAAGGGCGTGCCGAGATCGCGACGCGCGCCGCCAAGTTGATGCAGGAAATCCTCGACCGCTACAAGACCGGCATCAGCATCAGCAAGGTGACGATGCAGAACGCGCAACCGCCGGAGCAGGTGCAGGCCGCGTTTGACGATGCGGTGAAAGCCGGACAGGATCGCGAACGGGCCAAGAACGAGGGCCAGGCCTACGCCAACGATGTGATTCCGAAAGCGCGCGGTGCCGCTTCACGCCTGCTGCAGGAATCCGACGGCTACAAGCAGCGCGTGATTGACAACGCCCAGGGCGATGCCAGCCGCTTCAAGCAGATACTGGTGGAATATAACAAGGCGCCGAAAGTGACGCGCGACCGCATGTATCTCGACACCATGCAGCAGATGATGAGCAACTCCAGCAAAGTGCTGGTGGACCAGAAGGGCGGCAACAATCTGCTTTACCTGCCGCTGGACAAGCTGATCCAGAGCGCGGGGGCAAGTTCGACATTTTTGGCCGACGCCCCTCCGGCAAAGGCGCCTGAGTCAGTCGCGCCCACTGCGGAAAGCACGGTGCGCTCGCGTGATGCCTTCCGTAGTCGTGAACGGGAGGTGCGCCCATGAAACATCTTAATGCCATTATGACGGGACTGATCGCAGTCTTTATTCTGCTCAATCTGACCATGTACACCGTCGATCAACGTCAGAACGCGATTGTGTTCCAGTTGGGCGAGATTATCGATGTGAAGAAGGCGCCGGGCCTTTATTTCAAGGTGCCTTTCCTGCAGAATGTGCGCTTTTTCGATACCCGCGTGTTGACCCTGACTTCGCAGGAGCCGGAGCGCTTCATTACTTCGGAAAAGAAAAACGTGCTGGTGGATTCCTTCGTCAAGTGGCGCGTCGTTGACGTCAAGCAGTACTACGTCAGCGTCGGCGGCGACGAGACGCGTGCCCACCTGCGCCTGTCGCAGACCATCAACGACGGCCTGCGCGCCGAGTTCGGCAAGCGCACCGTGCATGACGTGGTTTCAGGACAGCGCGACCAGATCATGGAGATTCTGCGCCAGAAGGCGGATGCCGATGCGCGTACAATCGGCGTGCAGGTGCTCGACGTGCGGATTAAACGGGTGGACCTGCCGCAGGAAGTGAGCGAATCGGTGTACCAACGCATGGAGGCCGAGCGCAAGCGGGTCGCCAACGAGCTGCGTTCTACCGGTGCCGGCGAGGCGGAGAAAATCAAGGCGGATGCCGACCGGCAGCGCGAGATTATCCTCGCCGAGGCGTATCGTGACGCTCAACACACCAAGGGCGAAGGAGACGCCAAGGCGGCTGCAATTTATGCTGAGGCGTTTGGCCGGAATCCCGAGTTCTACGCCTTCTATCGCAGCATGGAAGCGTACCGGCAGACTTTCAAGAACAAGAGCGATGTGATGGTCATGGATCCCAGCTCGGAGTTCTTCAAATATCTGAAATCTCCGGGAAAATAAGATAGCTGCAGCGCGGCCCGAGTCGTGAAAATCACTTTGCTTGCCGCTCTCGGGCTGATGCTTGTGCTGGAGGGGATACTGCCGTTTATGGCGCCGTCCCTGTGGCGCGACACTTTTCGCAGAATGACCGAAATGACCGACGGGCAGTTGCGCTTCGTCGGGCTGACTTCGATGATGGGCGGCTTGCTGTTTTTGTACCTGATTAAATGAACATGCATAACTGGTTACTTCCGGAATACATTGAGGATATGCTGCCGGCTCAGGCGTTGCGTTTCGAACGTGTGCGCCGGCAGTTACTCGACTGGTTCCATGCCTGCGGTTACCAACTGGTGATCCCGCCATTGCTGGAATACCTGCCCTCCCTGCTTTCCGGCACTGGCCGCGACATGGATACCAAGACTTTCAAGGTGGTGGATCAGCTTTCCGGCCACCTGATGGGGCTGCGCGCCGATATCACGCCGCAGGCGGCGCGGATCGATGCGCATCTGCTGAATCGGCAGGGCGTGGTCAGGCTGTGCTATGCCGGCAGCGTGCTTCACGCCTTGCCTGACGGCCAGATGCAGACCCGCGAACCGTTGCAGATCGGGGCTGAACTGTTCGGCCACGGCGGCATTGAAAGCGACGTGGAAATCCAGCGCTTGATGATCAAGGCGCTTCAGCTTGCCGGGATTGGGGCGGTACAGCTTGACCTCGGCCATGTCGCGATTTTTCATAGCCTGGTCGAACACGCGGGAATTTCCCCGGAGCTCGAGGCGGAACTGTTCCAGGCCATGCAGGGTAAGGATATTCCCTCTCTCATCGAACTGACCTCCCCGCTGGACCCGGTTTCCAGAGAAGCACTACGATTATTGCCCCGGCTGTACGGCGGCACGGAGACGCTGGAAGAGGCGCGGCGGCATCTGCCCGACCATGCCGAAATCCGCAAGGCGCTGGATGATTTGCACACCATCAGCAGCCAGTTGCAAGGCTGCGCGCCCAGCCTGTGCTTCGATCTGGCCGAACTGCGCGGCTACCATTATCACAGTGGGGTGGTGTTCGCGGCCTACGCCGCAGGTTGGGCCAACGCGGTTGCCCTCGGCGGCCGTTACGACAAGGTGGGCGAGACGTTCGGCCGATCCCGGCCAGCCACCGGGTTCAGCATGGATTTACGGGCCGTGGTCGGTGCCTTGCCGATACCGCCATTACCCAAGGCGATCCTCGCGCCATATGTTCAGGACGCCGTGTTGCAGGATAAAATCAATCTTTTGCGCGCTCATGGCGAAGTAGTGGTAGTGGATTTGCCGGGGCACGAGATGAGCAGGGAAGAGCTGAATTACGATCGTGTCCTGGTGTGTGGCGAAACCGGCTGGGCCGTGGTCGAAGTTTAAATAAAAATTTGTTCGAAGGATGGAATCAGAATGGCCAAGAATGTAGTGGTAATCGGTACCCAGTGGGGCGATGAGGGTAAAGGCAAGATCGTTGACTGGCTTACCGATCATGCCCAGGGCGTAGTGCGCTTTCAGGGGGGGCACAATGCCGGCCACACGCTGGTGATCGATGGCAGGAAAACCGTGCTGCACCTGATTCCATCAGGCATCCTGCGCGACAAGGTGTTGTGCTACATCGGCAATGGCGTGGTGGTGTCGCCCCAGGCTCTGCTGGAAGAAGTGGACATGCTGGAGGCCGCCGGAGTGGCAGTACGCAACCGGCTGAAAATTTCCGAGGCCTGCCCGGTGATCATGCCCTACCACATTGCGCTCGACCAGGCGCGTGAAATCGCCAAGGGCGCCGGCAAAATCGGTACCACCGGTCGTGGTATCGGCCCGGCCTACGAGGACAAGGTTTCGCGCCGCGGCATCCGCATCCAGGATATGTTCCACCGTGAGCGCCTTGCCGCCAAGCTGGGCGAAATCCTCGATTTCCACAATTTCGTGCTGAAAAATTACTTCCATGCCGAGACGGTGGATTTCCAGAAAACCCTGGATGAAACCCTGATGGTGGCGGAACGCATCAAGCCGATGGTGGCGGACGTGCCGCGCCTGCTGTTCGAGGCCAGCAAGTCAGGCAAAAGTTTGTTGTTCGAAGGCGCGCAGGGCGCGTTGCTCGACATCGACCACGGCACTTATCCGTTCGTGACCTCATCCAACTGCATCGCTTCCAATGCCGCCACCGGCAGTGGGGTGGGGCCGCAGATGCTGAATTACATACTCGGCATCACCAAGGCCTACACTACCCGTGTCGGCGCGGGGCCGTTCCCTACCGAACTGTTCGACGATACCGGCAAGTTTCTGGCCGAGCGCGGCCACGAATTCGGCTCGACCACCGGTCGGGCACGGCGCTGTGGCTGGTTCGACGCGGCAGCGTTGAAGCGTTCGATCCAGATCAACGGCGTGACTGGCCTGTGCGTCACCAAGCTGGACGTGATGGACGGCATGGACGTCGTGCGTTTTTGCGTCGGTTATAAAGTGGATGGAACAACCATCGACATCCTGCCGTCGGGTGCGGAAACCCTGGCCAAGTGCGAACCGATCTACGAGGAAATGCCGGGCTGGAAAGATACCACGGTCGGGGTGAAGAGTTACGATGCTCTGCCTGCCGCAGCGAAGAATTACCTCAAGCGTATGGAAGAAGTCTGCGAAGTACCGGTCGATATTATCTCGACTGGACCGGATCGGGACGAGACCATCGTTTTGCGTCACCCATTCGAGTAACAGCAAAGAAAAAGGGCAGGTTCAAAGAACCCGCCCTTTTTTGATTTGGTGCCCAGAAGAGGACTCGAACCTCCACACCTTGCGGCACACGGACCTGAACCGTGCGCGTCTACCAATTCCGCCATCTGGGCAATTCGTGAAGCGCGCACTTTAATAGGAATACAATATTTTGTCAACGAAGAAAATTAGATCCAGAGACCCTTTTCTCGAACGTGAGCGTGCTCAATATGAGCATCCGTTACCGAGCCGGGAATACATTTTACAAATCCTCACCGAGCAGGGCGTTCCTGTCGCCGAGGAAAAACTCGCCAAGTTGCTGGAAATCACCGAGGATGAACTGGAAGTGTTCAGCCGCCGCCTCAGGGCGATGGAACGCGACGGCCAAGTCATGCGCAACCGTAAACATGCGGTATGCGTGGTGGACAAGCTCGACCTGATCAAGGGTACGGTGCAGGGCCACAAGGATGGCTTCGGTTTCCTGGTTCCTGATGACGGCGGTGAAGACCTGTTCCTCGGCCCGAACCAGATGCAGAAAGTGCTGCACGGCGATCGGGTGATGGCCAGAATGATCGGCGAGGATCGGCGCGGTCGCCCGGAAGGCAGCATCGTCGAGATATTGGAGCACGTCAACACGCGCGTGGTGGGGCGGCTTTTCAACGAGCATGGCATCCTGTTCGCAGTGGCCGAAAACAAGCGCATCAGCCAGGATTTCCTGATCCCGCCGGGTGGCGACATGGGCGCCAGGCCCGGCCAGGTGGTGGTGGTCGAAATCATCGCGCAGCCGAGCAAGAACGCCAAGCCGGTCGGAAATGTGGTGGAAATTCTCGGCAATTACACCGACCCCGGCATGGAAATCGAGATCGCGCTGCGCAAGCATGATCTGCCCCATGTCTTTCCTCACGAGGTGGAACAGCTGGCGAAGAAGTTCTCCAAGCAAGTGCTGAAAAAGGACTTGAAGGGCCGCGAGGATCTGCGCGAGCTGCCGCTCGTCACCATCGACGGCGAAACCGCGCGCGATTTCGACGATGCCGTGTTTTGCCGCAAGCTGGACAAGGGCTGGAACCTGCTGAGCAAGAGCGGCTGGAAGCTGTACGTGGCGATTGCCGATGTCAGCCATTACGTTCAGCCCAAGGACGCGCTTGATCTTGAGGCGTTCGACCGTGGCAATTCGGTGTACTTTCCCCGCCGCGTCATCCCGATGCTGCCGGAGGAATTGTCCAACGGACTGTGCTCACTCAACCCGCACGTCGAGCGGCTGTGCATGGTGTGCGAGATGGACATCAGCGGCAACGGCGAGGTCAAGAAATACAAGTTCTATCCGGCGGTGATGAATTCTCACCAGCGCTTTACCTACACCACGGTAGCGGCCATGCTGGCCGATCCCAAGGGCGCGGAGGCCAAGGAGCACAAGGATCTGTTGCCGCATATCCAGGAATTGAACAATCTGTTCAAGGTTCTGGTCAAGGCGCGTGGCAAGCGCGGTGCAATCGATTTCGAGACCATCGAAACGCAGATGATCTTCAACGATCAGGGCAAGATCGAGCGCATCGTGCCGGTGCACCGTAACGACGCTCACCGTATCATCGAAGAATGCATGCTGGCGGCCAACGTGTGCGCTTCGGATTTCCTGCAAAAGAACGAACACCCGACCCTGTACCGCATCCACGAGGGGCCGACCCCCGAGAAGCTGGAAGGGCTGCGCGAGTTCCTCAAGGAATTCGGCCTGCCTCTGGGCGGCGGCGACGATCCCCATGCCAAGGACTACGCCAAGCTGCTGTCCAAGGTAAAAGGGCGGCCCGACGAGCAACTGCTGCAAACCGTGATGCTGCGCTCGCTGCGGCAGGCGGTATACAGCCCGGACAACGTCGGCCATTTCGGTTTGGCCTATGAGTCCTACACCCATTTCACCTCGCCGATCCGGCGCTATCCCGACCTGCTGGTGCATCGCGCCATCAAGGCCGTGCTGAACGGCGAGAAATACAAGCCCGGCAAATGGGCCGAACTGGGCACCCACTGCTCCCTGACCGAGCGACGCGCCGACGATGCGACGCGCGATGTTTCCGACTGGCTCAAGTGCTTTTACATGCAGGACAAGGTGGGTGAGACCTTCGACGGCACCGTTGCCGGCATCACCGGCTTCGGCGTGTTTGTCGCGCTCGACAACATCTATGTGGAAGGCCTGGTGCATGTCACCGAACTGGGCAACGATTACTTCCATTTCGATGCCGCCAAGCACCAGTTGCTGGGCGAGCGCACCGGCCAGCGCTTCCGCCTGGGCGACCGGCTCAGGGTCAAGGTGGCGAAGGTCGATCTCGAAACCACCAAGATCGACTTCGTGATGGCGGAGCCTGTAGTCAAAGGGCCATTATCGGGCAGGCAGCCTGCGTCCAGGGAAACGGCTGGCGGCAGACAGCGCGTCGGCAAGGGGGCCAAGGAAAAAGCAGGCGGCAGGGGACCCGCCCCCAAGGTGGAAGAAAGCGGCAAGAAGCCCCGCCGTAAACGGAAGCCCGCGCACTGATGGCCGACAGTTTTATTTACGGCTTTCATGCCGTGGTCAGCCGCATTCGGCAAGATGCGAAAAGCGTAGCCGAAATATACCTGCACCGGGAGCGGCAAGACCCGCGTGCCCGCGAGCTGCTGCAACTGGCTGAAGAGATGAGCGTGCGAGTCATCTTCATGGAACGCCACCGTCTCGACGGCATGGTCGGCAACGACAAGCATCAGGGCGTAGTGGCCAAAGTGGCGGCGGCACGGGAATACCACGACATATTCGACGTGCTGGAAGAGTTGAGCGAACCGGCGCTATTGCTGGTGCTGGATGGCGTGCAGGACCCGCACAATCTGGGCGCCTGCCTGCGCGTGGCGGACGCGATGGGCGCGCACGCCGTGGTGGTGCCGAAAGATCGCGCCGCCGGGCTCAATGCCACGGTGCGCAAGGTCGCCAGCGGCGCGGCGGAAACCGTGCCGTTCGTCACCGTCACCAACCTCGCCCGCAGCCTGCGCGAGATCAAGGAGGCCGGCGTGTGGGTGGTCGGCGCGGCAGGCGAGGCCAAGATCGACTTGTTTTCCGCCAAGCTCGAAGGCCCAACCGCCTGGGTGTTGGGCGCTGAGGGTGAAGGCCTGCGCCGCCTGACCCGCGAAACCTGCGATCAGTTGGTCAGCATCCCGATGTTCGGCACGGTGGAAAGCTTGAATGTTTCGGTGGCCAGCGGAATTTGCCTGTACGAAACGAGAAGACAAAGGAATGCTTTGAAATGATTCAAAGGTCGATGGCCGAGTAATTTCTGAGCCGTCAGCGCACCGCAAGCCGCCAGAGCGACGTCAGCTCCGCCATGCGCGCGGCATGCAGCGGGTCGGTGGTGTCGGAAGCACGGGGATGATGCGGACGGACATCCGTTCGCCCCACGACCTTCAACCCCGCCGCGTCGATGGCCGCGAGCAGTTCGGCGCGCGTCCGCAGGCCCAGATGTTCGGCGAGATCGGACAGGATCAGCCAGCCTTCGCCGCCCGGTTCCAGATGTGCCGCCAGCCCATTTAAAAACCCAAGCAGCATGCGGCTTTCGGGATCGTAAATCGCATGTTCGATGGGGGAGCTTGGCCGCGCCGGAAGCCACGGCGGGTTGCAGACCACCAGCGGCGCTTTTCCTTGCGGGAAGAGATCGGCCTGCAGCACTTCCACCTGTTCGGTCAGTCCGAGCCGCGCGAGGTTCTCGCGGGCGCATGCCAGCGCGCGCGGGTCCTGATCGGTCGCCACGATGCGTTTGATGCCGCGGTGGGCCAGCACCGCAGCCAGCACGCCGCTTCCGGTGCCGATGTCGAATGCCAACTCCAGCGAAGGCAGCGGCTCCTTTGCCACCAGATCCACGTACTCGCCACGAACCGGCGAGAACACGCCGTAGTGCGGATGAATGCGCTCGCCGAGCGCGGTGATATCAACCCCTTTTTTGCGCCATTCGTGCGCGCCGACCAGACCCAGCAATTCCCGCAACGAAGCCACGGAGGGTTCGTCTGCCGGGCCGTAGGCTTCCACGCAGGCCTGCCGCAAGTCGGGCGCACGTCGCAGAGGTATGCTGTAGTCGCTATCGAGCGGCAGCAGCAGCATCGCCAACGTGCGCGCGCGCCGGGACTGGGCCAGGCGATGGTGATTGAAGGCCTCGGCCGGTGACGAAGCCGGCTTGAGCGGTTTGCGCTCGACGCGCCGCGCCAGCGCCTGCAGCAGTTGTCGCGCGTTCTGGAAGTCGCCCCGCCACAGCATCGCGGTGCCTTCACAGGCCAGGCGATATGCGGCGTCGGCCGTCATCCGGTCGTCGGCGACGATCACGCGTTTGGGCGGCGGCGCCCCGCTTTCCGAGCGCCAGCGGACGGAGTGGGTCTCGCCCGCTTCGGTCCAGTTGACGACCGGGTGCCCGCTCATGGCGACATCTCCCGTTCGCTGAAACAGGCTTGGAGCAGCCTCACAGGCACATCAAGGGATAGAAAATTCACGGGGTGAGGATAGCAAATGTTTTGCCGGACGGCGGAAATTGTTTGCAAGAAACCCGGCGGCGACACAATCGTATTTGATTTTTCACTGAATTTTCATTAAAATACGCGGCTTTTCCACCTTGCCTCACCGTCCCGCATGGCGGGAGGCTTTAAATCCATAAGGAGTATTCATGCGACATTACGAAATTGTTTTCATCGTTCACCCCGACCAGAGCGAGCAGGTGCCCGCCATGGTCGAGCGCTATCGTGCCCTGATTACCTCCAAGAGCGGTCAGATCCATCGCCTCGAAGATTGGGGCCGCCGCCAGATGGCTTACCCGATCCAGAAGATGCACAAGGCACACTATGTGCTGATGAACATCGAGTGCGACCAGGAAACCCTGGACGAGATCGAGCACGCTTTCAAATTCAACGATGCCGTGCTGCGCCACCTCACCATTCGCACCAAGGAAGCGGTGACCACGCCTTCGCCGATGATGAAGGAAGACAGCCGCACCCGGTCTACGGAAGCCGCCCCGGTTGCTACCCCCGTTGCCCCGGTTGAAGCTCCTGTCGCACAGGAAATCGCCGCCTAAGTGGAGCGCAACCAGGTTGTCCTGACCGGCCGGATCGCCGAGATGGATGCCTTGCGTTACACCCCCGCCGGTTTGCCGTTGATGGCCTTCAGAATTGGCCATATGTCCGAGCAGACCGAGGCAGGGTTCAAGCGCAAGGTAGAGTGTGAAATCCCCGCGATAGCGATGGGAGATACCGCTAAAATCGTCGCCGGTTGGAAAACCGGAGACAGCATCAAGGCAGAGGGATTCCTGGCACGCAAGAGCCAGCACAGTCAGCAACTGGTGTTGCATTTGAACAGAATAGAATTGATTGAGAGAGGTTAATAATGGCACGTCCCACTACTAAAAAGCCGACCCGGCCAAGCAACCGTGGCGGTATGTTCAAGCGTCGCAAGTTCTGCAAATTCACCGCAGAAGGTATCAAGGAAGTCGATTATAAAGATACCGAAATCCTGAAGGATTTCATCGCGGAAAACGGCAAGATCATCCCCTGCCGCATTACCGGCACGAAAACCCGTTATCAGCGCCAGCTGGGTACCGCTATCAAGCGCGCCCGCTTCCTGGCCCTGATTCCCTACACTGACCAGCACTAAGGAGACACCAGATGCAACTGATTTTATTGGAAAAGGTTGTCAACCTCGGTCAACTGGGCGACATCGTCAAAGTCAAGGACGGCTATGGCCGCAATTTCCTGATCCCGCAGGGCAAGGCCAAGCGCGCTACGGAAAAGAACAAGGCCGAGTTCGAGGTGCGCCGCGCCGAACTGGAAAAACAGCAGGCTGCGATTCTTGCAGATGCAACGGCCCGTGCCGCAAAAATCGAAGGCCTGACGGTGACCATCGCCCAGAAAGCCGGCGTGGACGGCAGGCTGTTCGGCTCCGTGACCAACACCGATATCGCCGATGCGTTGAAAACCCAGGGTTTCGAGGTTGCCAAGGCGGATATCCGCATGCCCGATGGCCATCTCAAGCAGATCGGTGAATACCCTATCGTTGTTGCTCTGCACCACGATGCGATCGCCAACATCACGGTTTCCGTGCAAAACGCAAGCTGAGATTCGGGTTGTTCCGGCAGAAAGGGGCTGCTTGCAGCCCCTTTTTATTTGTGACGTCCGCTGCGGTATACTCCCTCCTGGTTTCTGAATTCAGGATGCCTGCTGGTAAGTCCATAAATTTCAATGCACCGCAAGGGCGCTCCTACATACGGCTGCGCACCGGCTTTGGCCCGTGGGCTGATCGGCTCCCTTGCGTGGCTTTCTGTGCTCTGACGGGCACGAGGCGTGCCTGATTAGGGCGAGAAATATCGTATGAATGATCAACAGCTTGACGCGCTCAAATTGCCTCCTCATTCGGTTGAGGCGGAACAGTCCGTGCTGGGTGGCCTGCTGCTCGACAACAGTGCCTGGGAAAAAATCGCCGATCTGGTCACTGAAGGGGATTTTTACCGCCACGACCACCGCCTGATCTATCGTCACATCAGCAAACTGATAGACCACGGCAAGCCGGCAGACGTAATCACCATTGCGGAATCGCTGGAAAACAGCGCCAAGTTGGCCGAGGCCGGCGGCCTGGCCTACCTTGGCGCGTTGGCGCAAAACACGCCGAGCGCCGCCAACATCCGCCGCTACGCCGAAATCGTGCGGGAGCGCGCAGTGCTGCGCCAGCTTGTCGAAGTCGGCAGCGGCATCGCGGAGGATGCTCTTAATCCCTCCGGCCGCTCAATGGCGCAACTGCTCGATGAGGCCGAATCGAAAGTATTCGAGATTGCCGAGGCGGGTGCTCGCGGCAAGCAGGGTTTCATGGAAATTCAGCCGCTGCTGACTCAAGTGGTGGAACGCATCGATATGCTGTTCCAGCGCGAGAATCCGAATGATGTCACCGGCCTCCCGACCGGCTTTGCCGACCTCGACGAAAAAACCTCCGGCCTCCAGGCGGGCGACCTGATCATCGTTGCCGGACGGCCGAGTATGGGAAAGACCGCATTTTCCATCAATATTGCCGAAAACGTGGCGATCCAGACCGGGCTGCCGGTGGCGGTATTCAGTATGGAAATGGCGGGTACCCAACTGGTGACGCGGATGCTGGGTTCCATCGGTCGCCTCGACCAGCATCGGGTGCGCACCGGGCGCCTGCAGGACGAGGATTGGCAGAAACTGACCTATGCCGTGGGCAAGCTCAACGATGCGCCGATCCACATCGACGAAAGCGCCGCCCTCAGCGTGCTCGACCTGCGCGCCAGGGCGCGCCGCCTGCATCGCCAGTGCGGCAAGCTGGGGCTGATCGTGATCGACTATCTGCAACTGATGAGCGGTAGCGGCAAGGGGGGCGGCGGCGAAAACCGCGCCACCGAAATTTCCGAAATTTCGCGTGGCCTCAAGGCGCTGGCCAAGGAACTGGAAGTGCCGGTGATCGCGCTTTCCCAGCTCAACCGCAGCCTGGAAACCCGCCCCAACAAACGCCCGGTGATGTCCGACCTGCGCGAATCCGGTGCCATCGAGCAGGACGCCGACCTGATCCTGTTCATCTACCGCGACGAGGTCTACAACCCGGATTCGCCAGACAAGGGCAAGGCCGAGATCATCATCGGCAAGCAGCGTAATGGCCCCATCGGCATGGTGCCAATGACCTTCATCGGGGAATACACCCGTTTCGAGAACTACGCGCATGGCGGATCATATTGATACCGGATTTGAGACCGTTGAATTGCTTTGCAGTGTCTCGACGCAGCACTAGATAATGCCCCGTCCGCTACTCGCCCATATTGATCTCTCCGCCTTGAGGCACAACCTCGGTGTGGCCCGCAGATGCGCGCCGCAATCGCGCACGATGGCGGTCATCAAGGCCAATGGCTACGGCCATGGCGTGCTACGGGCGGCACGCGCGCTGAATGCTGCCGAAGGCTTCGCCGTGCTCAATGTGAGCGAGGCGGTGGCGCTACGCAAGGCCGGCTTCAACCAGACCATCCTGCTGTTGGAAGGATTTTTCAGCGCCGATGAACTGCCGGCGCTGGCCGAACACCGGCTGGTTTCCGTAGTGCATTGCGCGAAGCAGATAGAAATGCTCGAAGCATTCGGCCTGTCCGTGAGGCTCGACGTATTTCTCAAGATCAACACCGGCATGAACAGGCTCGGTTTCAGGCCGGAGGTTTTCACTTCCGCTCTCGACCGGCTCCAGTCCTGCCCTGCAGTCGGAACGATTACGTTGATGACCCATTTCGCCAGTGCCGACGAAGCGTCGGGGATAGCGGCGCAGCTTGCCTGTTTCGACGGTCTTGCCGCCGGGCGGGAGATGCCGCGCAGCATGGCCAATTCCGCGGCCATCCTGCGTCACCCGGCAGCCCATGGTGACTGGGTGCGTCCCGGCATCATGTTGTATGGTTCATCCCCATTTGCCGATGAAAGCGCGCAAAGCCTCGGGCTGAAACCGGTGATGACATTGCGCAGCCGGATCATCGCGGTGCAGGAACTGGATGCGGGCGATGCGGTGGGCTATGGCGCGACTTACCGGGCGGCAAAGCCGATGCGCGTCGGCATCGTCGCCTGCGGCTATGCCGACGGTTATCCGCGCCATGCCCCGACCGGCACGCCGGTTTTGGTCAATGGAGCGCGCAGCCGTACTTTGGGGCGGGTTTCGATGGACATGCTGTGCGTGGATCTCACCGGCCATTCCGGAGCCCGTATCGGCAGTCCGGTGACATTGTGGGGCGAGGGCTTGCCGGTGGATAAAGTCGCCGCCGCTGCCGGCACCATCAGCTATGAGTTGCTGTGTGCGCTGGCGCCGCGGGTGCCGGTGGTGGAAGGTTGAGTCATGGCCAAACAGAAATCCATCTATTCCTGCACCGAATGCGGCGGCCAGGTGTCCAAGTGGCAGGGCCAGTGCCCGCATTGCATGGCGTGGAACACGCTGGTGGAGACCATTGCTGAAACCGCCTCGGCCAACCGCTACAGCGCGCTTGCCAATACCAGCCAGGTGCAGCGGCTTTCCGAGGTGGAGGCGCACGAAACACCGCGCCAGCCCACCGGGATTGCGGAGTTCGACCGCGTGCTGGGCGGCGGGCTGGTGCCGGGCGGGGTGGTGCTGATCGGCGGCGACCCTGGCATCGGCAAGTCAACCCTGCTGTTGCAGGCTTTGTGCCACTTGAGCGCACACAAGAAGGTGTTATATGTCAGTGGCGAGGAGTCGGCCCAGCAGATCGCCCTGCGGGCAAAACGGCTGGCGCTGGATGCCGGTACGGTGCACTTGCTGGCGGAAATCCAGTTGGAAAAAATCAGCGCCACGCTGCTGGCGCAGAAGCCTGATGTGGCAGTGATCGATTCGATCCAGACCGTCTATTCCGAAGCATTGCAATCGGCTCCCGGCAGCGTGGCGCAGGTGCGCGAGTGCGCCGCCCAGTTGACCCGTCTGGCCAAGCAGGCGGGCATCACCGTGATCCTGGTCGGCCACGTGACCAAGGAGGGGACGCTGGCGGGGCCGCGGGTGCTGGAGCATATCGTCGATACGGTGCTGTATTTCGAGGGCGACAGCAATTCCAGTTTCCGCCTGATCCGCGCTTTCAAGAACCGCTTCGGCGCGGTCAATGAGCTGGGCGTGTTCGCTATGACCGAGAAGGGCTTGCGCGAGGTGAGCAATCCTTCCGCGTTGTTCCTTTCGCACCACGGCCAGGATGTCGCCGGATCGTGCGTGATGGTGACGCAGGAGGGGACGCGACCGCTGCTGGTGGAAATTCAGGCGCTGGTGGACGAGGCACATGCGCCCAATCCGCGCCGTCTGTCGGTGGGGCTGGAGCAGAACCGGCTGGCGATGTTGCTGGCGGTGCTGCATCGCCATGCGGGGGTGGCCTGCTTCGATCAGGACGTGTTCGTCAACGCCGTGGGTGGGGTCAGGATCACCGAGCCGGCCGCCGATCTGGCGGTGCTGCTGGCGATCGTGTCGAGCCTGCGCGACAGGCCGTTGCCGCAGAAGCTGGTGGTGTTCGGCGAAATCGGCCTGGCCGGCGAGGTGCGCCCGGTGCAACGCGGCCAGGAACGCCTCAAGGAGGCCGCCAAGCTGGGCTTTACCCATGCGGTGATTCCCAAGGGCAACAAGCCGAAGCAGGCGATTGCCGGGATGGAGGTGGTGGCGGTGGAACGGCTGGACGAAGCGGTGGCCTATTGCCGGGGATAGAATTGTCATCATCCCGCCGAGGGATGCATGAGTTTGGCGATACGACTAATATCTGTATTTGGGAAGCTTGGCCTGGAGCCGCGAGATGTCAAAATTGCTGGTCTATCTGGATGGGGAACTGGTCGGCGAGCGGCAGCTCGACCGCGAGCGCATTACGATCGGGCGCAAGCCGGACAATGACCTGCAACTGGCGCATGACGCGGTTAGCGGTAGCCATGCCATGATCGTCACGATCCGCAACGATTCCTTTCTGGAAGATCTGCATAGCACCAACGGCACCAAGGTCAACAACAAGAGTATCAAGAAATGCCTGTTGCGCGACGGCGACGAAATCAAGCTTGCAAAACATGTCCTGAAATATGTGTTTGAACCTCTTGAGATCAAGCCGGAAGACGATGTCAGCCATGTCCCCGAGAAGCGGCGCCACCTCGAAAACCTTGCCCGGAGCGTCGACGATACATTGTCTGCCCCCAAGGATATGGCACAGACACAAACCTTTTCCTCGTCCATGCAGCAGACCCTTCCCGGCGGCAGTTTGCCCGGGAGGAACGCTTCCGGCGAGATGCCGCTGGCAGGTTTGCAGATTTTAAGCGGGGTCGGCACCGGCACGGAAATGGACCTGAGCCGAACCCTGACCACGCTGGGCAAGCCGGGCATACAGGTGGCGGTGATCACGCGCCGTCCGGACGGTTATACCCTGGGCCACCTGGAAGGACCGCAAACGCCTCTTGTGAACGGCGTAGCCATCGGCGGGGAGCCCCATGCGCTGGAAGACCGCGATATTATTGAACTCGCCGGGGTCAAGCTGGAATTTATTCTGAAATAAAAGCGCTTTTATCCACGGATGAACACAGATTGACACGGATAAAAAATGTGACTCTGAAGATCGGGGACTCAACCGAAAGATGGTCGAGCATCAAAATGATAACCTATTGATAATCCGTGTGCATCCGTGGCTGAATTGTTTTTTTGTAATTGTTATTCCTGCCCGGCTTCGATTATCTGGCCGCTGGTGTCACGGCTGTCCTGCCCCATCAGATAGAGGTAGAGCGGCATCAGGGTTTCTGCCTTGGGCAAGCTGTCCCGGTTCTCTCCGGGAAAGGTGCGGGTGCGCTGCGGCGATTGCACCGGACCGGGAACCACCGCATTGATGCGCAGGTTGGGGAGGATATCCATTTCCTGCGCCCATATTTTCACCAGCGTTTCCACTCCGCTCTTGGCGACGGCGAAGCCGCCCCAATATGCGGCCGGCACATGGCCGTGGGTTTCCGAAGTCATCAGGATCGAAGCATCCGGCGAGGCCTTCAGCAGCGGCAGGCAGGCACGGGTAAGCGCGAAGGGCGCGGCCAGGTTGACGCGCAACAGCGATAGCCACAGATCCAGATTCTGGTCTTCCAGAGGCTGGGGCCGGTCGATCTTGGCGGCATTGTGCAGGATTCCATCGAGCCGTCCCAGTTGCTGTTCGATGGCCAGGGCCATGGCTTCATAATCCTTGCCCTCGGCCTTTTCCAGATTGAGCGGGAAAATGGCGGCTTGCGGGTGGCCGGCCGCTTCGATCTCATCGTATACGGCTTCCAGTTTTTTTACCGAACGTCCGTGCAGAATTACCGTGGCGCCATGGGCGGCGAAGGTGAGCGCGGCAGTTTTGCCGATGCCCTGGCCTGCTCCGGTAATGAGAATGACGCGGTCTTTGAGCAGGTCTTGAGGGGCTTGGTAGTTTTTCATGGCGATTCCAGAATAAGTTTTGCGCATTTTACCCCACTTTTCACCGCGCCTTCGAGGGTGGCGGGATAATCACCCGCCGTATAGTCACCGGCGAGGTAGAAATTCCGTAGCGGCGTGACTTGGCCGGGCCGGTCAAGGTTTGGCGTGCAGGCGAAGGTGGCGCGCTTTTCCGCAATCACTTTGTGCCACAGCGGTTGCGGCAGATCGGGAAAAAATGCGCGAAGTTCGGCATCCACCTGTTGCGCCAGTTGATCGTGGCGAAGCGTTTGATGTGGGCCTTCCGCGCTGATTACGGCACACATCAGTCCGGCCTCGCGGTTCATCTGGCTGTGGTCGAACACCCACTGTGTGACGCCCCCGCATAGTCCGATCATGGGGCGGGGCAGACGGGCCGTTGCGGCATATTGCAGGTACACGGTGTAGATCGGCTGGTAACTGAAGCGGGCTGTTTTTGCCGCCGCATCGGTCAATTCCGGCAGATTGACGGCGAGCGCGGCAAGGCGTTGCGGCGGCACCGCGCAGATAACACGGTCGAATTTTACGGTTTCATGGCGAGTTTTTACGGCAAAACCTTGTGCTTTCGCCTGAACCGATAGCACTGTTTGGGAAAGCGTCACATTGCCGCCATGTTTCTCGATGAAGGCGGCTGCATATTCGGGAAAAAGGCGGCTGAGGTCTGCCAGCGGCAACAGCATGTCGCTGTCCGCCCGGGAACCGGCCAGGCTGTCGCGCAGGGCGTTCAGGAATATCTGGGCCGAAGCGGTTGCCAGCGGGGTGTTGAGCGCTGCGACGCAGAGCGGTTCCCACAGGTAGCGGCGTAGATTACCGGTCTGTCCGTGCTGCCTCAGCATTTCTGCGGCATTGAGGTCTTGGGGCAGGCGAAAATCCAGGCGGCGCATCGCGCTCATGAAGCGCATGGCGGAAAGCCGTTCGCCCCAGCCAAGGCCGCGCGCCGCGATCAGGCCAAGAGCCAGGTGTAATGGAGCAGGAAGCGGCGCTGCTTGCAGGCTGAAACGCCCCGGAATGACCAGTTGCAACGGCAGCCGCAGCAGCAGAACGGTAGGGTCGGCACCGGTCTGGCGCATCAGGCGCAGGGTTTCATGGTAGGCACCGAGGAAAATGTGCTGGCCGTTATCCAGTGCCAAGCCGCGGTAATCTACCCGCCGCGCCCGCCCTCCCAGCTGTTTCGATGCCTCGAAAACGGTGACGGGGATGTCGTGCGTGGCCAGTTCCACTGCGGCTGCCAGGCCGGCATAGCCGGCGCCGATGACCGCGACTCTCATCCGCGCAGCCAGGTTTTTACGGCAATCCACAGCTTCCTGACGGGGGTCAGCGAGGTGCGCTGATTCAGCACGTGGTAGCCGTCGCGTTCGATTTCATCCAGCACGGTGCGGTAAATCGCCGCCATGATCAGGCCGGTGATCTGGTCCTTGCGGTCGGCGGCGGGCAGCGCGGCGAATGCCCGGTCGTAATAACGGCGTGCGCGCTCAGCCTGGAATACCATCAGCCGGGTAAAATTTTCGGTTTCCCGGCCATGCAGGATGTCGGCCTCGCTGACGCCGAACCGTTCCAGTTCGTCCAGTGGCAGATAGATGCGGTTGCGCCGCGCATCCTCGCCGACATCGCGAATGATGTTGGTGAGCTGGAAGGCCAACCCGAGGTCGTGAGCGTAGGTTTCGGTGCGTGCATCCCGGTAGCCGAAAATTTTTGCCGAGAGCAGGCCGACCACGCCTGCCACGCGGTGGCAGTAGAGTTGAAGCTGGTCAAAATCGGCATAGCGGTTCTGTTTCAGATCCATTTCCATGCCCGCGATGATTTCTTCAAGCTCCGCGGCGGGCAGGCAAAATTCCTTGACCAGCGGCGTCAGGGCTTGCCCCACCGGGTGCTCCGGGTTGCCTGCGTAGAGGTTCGCCACTTCGTTGCGCCACCAGGCGAGCTTGGCGTGGGCGACGGCGGCATCGTGGCATTCGTCGACGACATCGTCGACTTCGCGGCAGAAGGCGTAGAGGGCGGTGATCGCCCGTCGCTTGGGGGGCGGCAGAAAGAGGAAGCTGTAATAGAAGCTGGAGCCGCTTTTCGAGGCTTTGTCCTGGCAGTACTGGTCAGGGGTCACGGTTCTATCCTTTGCTTTTTTCGCCTTCATTTTTTTCGCAGTGCGCGGTAGAGCATGTAAATCCAGTCGCCAGACTTGAGTATCGGCCGGTTGTTGAAAATGTCGCCGCCGGATTTGTGCAGTTTGCGCAGGATGGTTTCCCCGCCCATGATGATCATGCGCATTTCCAGGCCGATCCGTCCGGGCAGTATGTTGCCCAGCGGCGCGCCCGCCTGCAGCAGCTTGCGCGTGCGTTCGATCTGGAATTGCATGAACGGCTTCCACAGGCCACCGCTGTCGCCGCGCGCGATCTGCGCCTCGGTGATGCGGTATTTTGCCAGTTCGTCCTGCGGCAGGTAAATCCTGTTTTTGTCGTGGTAATCAATGGCGATGTCCTGAAGGAAGTTGATCAACTGCAGGCTGGAACAGATCGCGTTGGAGTAGCCGATGTTGCGTTCGGTTGCCGCGCCATAAAGGTGGAGCAGCAACAGGCCGACCGGGTTGGCGGAGCGCCGGCAGTAATTCATCACCTCGCCAAGGTTGGCGTAGCGCTTTGTCGTGACATCCTGGGAAAAGGCATCGAGCAGGTCGTAAAAGGGCTGCAGCGGCAGGCGGTGGCGGGCGACGATTTCAGCCAGATCGATGAATAGCGGGGTTTCTGGTGCAATCCCGGCGCCGATGCCATCCAGTTCGGAGCGGAAGTCGCCGAGCAGCGACAGGCGTGTGACATCTCCGAGATCGCCTTCGTCGGCGAAATCATCCGCCGCCCGCGCAAAGGAGTATATGACGCTGACCGGATGGCGCAGCCGTTTGGGCAGCAGAACCGAGGCAACCGGAAAATTTTCATAGTGTTGAGGCATAGGGTTTTCAGGCTGTTTGGGTGGCGGAAAAGCAAGCGGAAAGCTGACAGCCGGTCTTTGAATATATTACACTATCGGTTTTTGCGAAAGTGGCGGAATTGGTAGACGCACTGGATTTAGGTTCCAGCGCCTCACGGCGTGGGGGTTCGAGTCCCCCCTTTCGCACCAGGATTGCAAGACCACTAAAATTTTAAGGATTTGGAAATGGAAACAACTACGGGAAATACCAGCCAACTGGAACGGACGCTTAACCTGGCAGTATCCCTCGCCGGCATGGAGGCAGAGGTAGAGGGGCGGCTTAAACGGCTGGCTCGCACCGTGAAAATGGACGGTTTCCGCCCCGGCAAGGTGCCTTTCAAGATCGTGACGCAACAGTATAGCGGTCAGGTTCGCCAGGAGGTGCTGGGCGATGCCGTGCAGAAAAATTTTGCCGAAGCGGTCAAGGCGAAGGACATGAAGGTGGCCGGTTATCCAAGAATTGAAGCCAAACCGGTCGAAGGTGAATCCAAGGATTTGTTGTTTACGGCGACTTTCGAGGTGTATCCCGACGTAGTGGTGGGCGATATCAGCGCAGCCAAAATCGAGCGCCCGCAAGTGACGATAGGCGATGCGGAAGTCGACAAAACCATCGATATCCTGCGCAAGCAGCGTGTGACCTATGATCCGGTCAAACGCGCAGCGGCATCTGGCGACCAGGTCATGATCGATTATCGCGGCACCCTGGACGGCGAGGAATTCCAGGGCGGCCAAGCCAAGGATTACAAGCTGGTGCTGGGCGAAGGCAAAACGCTGAAAGATTTTGAAGAGCCGATCATCGGCATGAAGGCAGGGAAAAGCAAAACGTTTGAATTAACCTTCCCCGAAGATTATCATGCCAAGGAACTGGCCGGGAAAACCGTGACTTTCGCGATCACGCTGAATCAGGTTTCAGAGCCGAAATTGCCTGAAGTCGACGCCGATTTCGCCAAGTCGCTGGGCGTTCTGGATGGAAATCTGGAGACGATGCGCGGCGAGATCAAGGCCAATCTGGAACGCGAGGGGAAAAAACGCATCGATGCGCGGGTCAAGGAAGGTGTGATGCAGGCGTTGCTCGATATGACGCCGCTTGAACTGCCCAAGTCGCTGGTCGAGATGGAAATCGATCGTTTGCGCGAGGGTGCGGGCGAAGATATGCGGGCTCGCGGCATGAACGTGGGTGATATTGCTTTTCCATCCCATTTGTTTGAAGAGCAGGCGCGCCGCCGGGTCAGCCTTGGGCTGATCCTGTCGGAAGTGGTCAAGGCCAATGGGTTGCAGGCCAAGGCCGAGCAGGTGCGTGAGCTGGTGAATGAATTTTCCGAGAGCTACGAACAGCCTGAGCATGTGGTGGCCTGGTATTATGGGGAGCCGAACCGCCTGGCTGAAGTCGAATCTCTGGTTATGGAAAACAATGTGGTCAAGTGGGCGCTGGACCGCGCCAACGTGGTGGATGTTGCAATTATCTTTGATGAATTGATGGGGGCTTGATGATTCATAGTCAGAACTGGGAGCCGCAAAATCTGGGTTTGGTCCCGATGGTGATCGAGCAGAGCGGGCGCGGCGAGCGTGCGTTCGACATTTATTCCCGCCTGCTCAAGGAGCGAGTGATTTTTCTGGTCGGCCCGGTTAACGATGCAACGGCCAACGTCATTGTGGCGCAGATGCTGTTCCTCGAGTCGGATAATCCGGACAAGGACATTTTTTTCTACATCAACTCGCCGGGCGGGTCGGTCAGCGCAGGAATGGCGATTTACGACACCATGCAGTTCGTTAAGCCTGATATTAGTACCTTATGCCTGGGCCAAGCTGCCAGCATGGGTTCGTTCCTTCTCGCCGCCGGCGCGAAGGGCAAGCGTTTCTGCCTGCCGAATTCCCGCGTGATGATCCATCAGCCGTCGGGTGGCTTCCAGGGGCAGGCTTCCGACATTGAGATTCATGCCAAGGAAATCCTGTATTTGAGGCAGCGTCTGAATACGATGCTGGCTCACCACACCGGCCAGTCTGTCAAAACGATTGAAAAAGACAGTGATCGCGACAATTTCATGAGTGGCGATGAAGCGGTTAAATATGGATTGGTGGATAAAGTGCTGGCGAACCGAGCCGATATTTCTGGTTGATGCCCCAATTAAGGAAGATTGAAAATGTCTGATAAATCCGGTGGCGAAAAACTGCTTTACTGCTCATTCTGCGGAAAAAGCCAGCATGAAGTACGCAAATTAATTGCCGGCCCATCCGTGTTTGTTTGCGATGAATGTGTCGAGCTTTGCAACGACATTATTCGCGAGGAGGCGCAAGGCGACCAATCGGCCAAGACCGGCGCTTCCGACCTGCCGGTGCCGCATGAAATCTGCCAGATGCTGGATGAATACGTGATCGACCAGCCGAAGGCGAAAAAGATACTGTCTGTTGCCGTCTACAATCACTATAAGCGGCTGAAGAACAGTTCGAAGACCGACGAGGTCGAACTGGCCAAGAGCAACATCCTGCTGGTCGGGCCGACCGGCTCCGGCAAGACGCTGTTGGCCCAGACCATGGCGCGCATGCTCAATGTGCCTTTCGTTATGGCAGACGCCACTACCTTGACCGAGGCCGGTTATGTCGGCGAGGATGTCGAAAATATTATCCAGAAATTGCTGCAGAAGTGCGACTACGACGTGGAAAAGGCGCAGCGCGGCATCGTTTACATCGATGAAATCGACAAGATTTCGCGCAAGTCCGATAATCCTTCGATTACTCGCGACGTGTCCGGCGAAGGCGTGCAGCAGGCACTACTTAAGCTGATCGAGGGAACGACCGCCTCGGTACCGCCCCAAGGTGGACGCAAGCATCCCAACCAGGAATTTCTGCAGGTGGATACCACCAATATCCTGTTTATCTGCGGCGGCGCATTCAGCGGGTTGGAGAAGGTGATACGCAATCGCTCCGAAAAGGGCGGGATCGGCTTTGGCGCCGAAGTGAAGAGCAAGGATAACCGCAAGGAAATCGGCGAAGTGCTGCGCGATGTCGAACCGGAAGACCTGATCAAGTTCGGCCTGATCCCGGAATTTGTCGGCCGCCTGCCGGTTGTCGCGACCCTCGAGGATCTCGATGAGAATGCCTTGGTGCGCATTCTGACCGAACCGAAGAACGCGCTGATCAAGCAATACCAGAAGCTTTTCTCCATGGAAGGTGTGGAACTGGAGTTCAGGGAAGATTCTCTGCTTGCCATCGCCAAGAAAGCGTTGGCAAGAAAAACCGGCGCCCGAGGATTGCGCTCGATCCTGGAGCATAGTCTGCTGGATACGATGTATGACCTGCCTTCCATGAGCAATGTCGCCAAAGTGGTGATCGATGACGGGGTGGTGAATGGCGAGAGCCAGCCGATCCTGATTTACGCCGATCAGCCGAAGGCGGCAGGCACCGCCTGATCTTGCGCTGTTACGGTCGTCAGGCGTAGTAAAGCCGGAGTCCGCGTTTCCTCTGCGGCGGCTTGATCGGTCTTTCGTGAGCAGTATTCAAATTTTCGGATACACTTGAATTGCCGCGAGTCGTCCCTACCTTATATAGTCACAAGTTAAATTTCAGGTGGAGCCTATGACCGAACACAATGACTCGTTAGATCAATCCGTAACACTACCGTTGCTGCCATTGCGCGATGTGGTGGTGTTTCCACACATGGTGATTCCGCTGTTTGTGGGCCGTCCCAAATCCATCAAGGCGCTGGAAACCGCCATGGAATCTGGCAAGCACATCATGCTGGTGGCGCAGAAATCCGCCGCGAAGGACGAACCCGTACCCGAGGACATGTATGAAGTCGGCTGCGTGGCCAGTATCCTGCAAATGCTGAAGCTGCCCGACGGCACAGTCAAGGTGCTGGTGGAAGGCAACCAGCGTGCGCAGGTCAGGCAGTTCTCCGATGCCAAAACCCACTTCGTTGCGGAAGCCGATCTGATCGCACTGGAAGATGGTGAAGATCATGAAGTGGAGGCGTTGCGCCGCGGCCTGTTCGCGCAGTTCGACCAGTACGTCAAGCTAAACAAAAAGATTCCGCCGGAGATACTCACTTCGCTCGCCAGCATAGATGAGGCAGGACGTCTGGCGGATACTATTGCCGCGCATCTGCCGCTCAAGATCGAGCAGAAGCAGGAAATCCTGGAAATGGTGAGCGTGCAAAAGCGTCTGGAGCACATGCTCGGCATTCTCGATGCCGAGATTGAAATCCTTCAGGTGGAAAAGCGCATCCGTGGCCGCGTCAAGCGCCAGATGGAAAAAAGCCAGCGCGAGTATTATTTGAACGAGCAGGTCAAGGCGATCCAGAAAGAGCTTGGCGACATGGAGGAAGGCTCTGATCTGGATGAGCTGGAAAGAAAGATCAAGGCGGCGCAAATGCCCAAGGAGGCGCTTGCCAAGGCTGAATCCGAGCTGAAGAAGCTGCGCCTGATGTCGCCGATGTCCGCCGAGGCCACCGTGGTCCGCACTTTCATCGACACCCTGACCGGGTTGCCATGGAAGAAGAAAACCAAAATCAGCAAGGACCTGAAAGTCGCTGAAGCTGTGTTGGACAAGGATCACTACGGTCTGGATAAGGTCAAGGAACGCATCGTCGAATACCTTGCGGTGCAACAGCGCGTGGACAAGCTCAAGGCGCCGATTCTGTGTCTGGTCGGGCCGCCTGGCGTAGGCAAAACCTCCCTTGGTCAATCCATTGCCCGCGCCACCAATCGCAAGTTCATTCGCATGGCGCTGGGCGGGGTGCGCGACGAGTCCGAAATCCGCGGTCACCGCCGTACTTATATCGGCTCGATGCCGGGCAAGGTGCTGCAGGGCATGGCCAAGGTCGGCGTGCGCAATCCATTGTTCCTGCTGGATGAGGTGGACAAGATGGGGATGGACTTCCGCGGCGACCCTTCCTCGGCATTGCTGGAGGTGCTCGATCCAGAGCAGAATCATACTTTTGTCGATCATTACGTGGAAGTGGAATATGACTTGTCCGACGTGATGTTCGTGGCCACTGCGAATACCATGAATATCCCCAGTGCCTTGCTGGACCGGATGGAAGTGATTCGACTCTCCGGCTATACCGAGGACGAGAAGATCAACATCGCCATGCGCTATCTGTTGCCGAAGCAGATGAAGCAGCACGGTCTGAAGGACGAAGAAGCCAGCGTCGCAGAGAGCGTCGTACGCGATATCGTTCGCTACTATACCCGCGAGGCGGGCGTAAGAAGCCTGGAGCGTGAAATTGCCAAGATCTGCCGCAAGGTGGTGAAAGCGCTACTGCTCAAGAAGGGCAAGGGCAAGATCGCGGTGACGGCGCGCAACCTGGATAAATACCTGGGCGTGCGTCGCTACAGCTATGGCGTGGCCGAGCAGAAAAATCAGATCGGGCAGGTTACTGGCCTGGCCTGGACCGAAGTTGGCGGCGAGTTGCTCACCATCGAGGCTGTGGCGTTGCCGGGCAAGGGCAAGATGATTACCACCGGCAAGCTTGGCGAGGTGATGCAGGAGTCGATCCAGGCGGCGCTGTCGGTGGTTCGCAGCCGTTCGCGCGCGCTCGGCATTCCCGAAGATTTTTACCAGAAAAACGATATTCATATTCACCTGCCGGAAGGTGCAACGCCCAAGGATGGACCCAGCGCGGGTGCCGCCATCACCACCGCGATGGTTTCCATCCTGGCGGGCATTCCGGTGAGGGCGGACGTGGCAATGACCGGCGAGATCACGCTACGCGGCGAAGTGTTGCCGATCGGCGGACTCAAGGAGAAACTGCTGGCCGCGCATCGCGGCGGAATCAAGACAGTGTTGATTCCGCAGGAAAACGTCAAGGATCTGGTGGAGATTCCCGATAACATCAAAAACCGGCTGGATATCCATCCGGTCAAGTGGATCGACGAAGTGCTGGGTTACGCGCTTGAGCGCAAGCCGGAGCCCCTGGAGGATGCGGTTGCAATGCCGCCTATATCGCCGGCAGAAGAAAAGCCGGAAGCCACGGTTATCAAGCACTAATCCGTTTCGTATTTTTGTTCCTGGCCAACTCGGCGATTGCTGCCGGGTTGGTTTTTTATCGTGCGGAGAATTCGTCATATTTGCGGCCCAGGATTTGCTTTTTGCCCGGAGCGCCATATATGGCGCCATTAAATTACATTAATTTGGGCTTAACCGCTTGACACAAGGTTTTGCGGCTTGTTATAAAGCGTGTGCAGGGCTAATCCTGCTTCTCAACCCAATAACGAAAGGGGACCGCTCGTGAACAAGTCTGAGTTAATTGATGCAATTGCTAAATCCGCTGATATGTCCAAGGCTGCTGCCGGACGTGCTCTGGATGCGGCTATTGGCGCCGTCAAGATCGCGCTGAAAAAGGGTGATATGGTGACTTTGGTTGGTTTTGGTACGTTCTACGTTGGCAAGCGTGCTGCCCGTAACGGCCGCAATCCACGCACCGGTGCAACGATCAAGATCAAGGCAGCCAAGGTGCCGAAATTCAGATCTGGCAAGGCGTTGAAAGATGCGGTAAACTGATAGACTTTGGGTGCTTAGCTCAGTTGGTAGAGCGTCGCCCTTACAAGGCGAATGTCGGCGGTTCGACCCCGTCAGCACCCACCAGCTTATAGTTTCAGATTATTATGGAGTGGTAGTTCAGTCGGTTAGAATACCGGCCTGTCACGCCGGGGGTCGCGGGTTCGAGTCCCGTCCACTCCGCCATACATGGGCGAACGCTGTTTCGCCCATTTTTTTTGTGCTGTCCGCCACGGATCTGAGGTTTTTGCAAAATGCTTGAAATTATCCGAGAGCGTGCCCATGGTTTGATTGCCAAGATTATCCTGGGCCTGATTATTGTTCCCTTCGCGCTATGGGGGGTGGATTCCTACATTCGACATAGCAGCAAGGCCGACATCGTGGCTGAAGTGGATGGACAAAAGATTACCAGACAGGAGTTCAGTCAGGCACTGAGGGAGCAGCAGGACCGGATGCGCGGTGAATTGGGCGCCCGTTTTGATCCGGCGGTGCTGGATCGGCCGGAAATTCGCCAGTCCATTCTGGATGGACTGGTTCAGCAGCGCCTGCTGGCCATAGAGGCGGCCCGCGCCGGATTTAACATGCCCGATGCGCTACTCGCCTCGATTATTTCCAATATCCCGGAGTTCCAGCAGGGTGGCAAGTTTTCCCAAGTCCGTTATGAATCCATGCTGCGAGCTCAGAACATGACGCCACCTGTTTTCGAAAGCCGTTTACGTCAGAATCTGCTGATCCAGCAACTTTTTGAAGGTTTTTCCCATGGTGTTGCCGTGCCGCGCTTCGCCGAGGAAACGGTTATGCGTCTGGCCGAGCAGCAGCGGGAGATCAGCCAGGCGATGATGACGCCAGAGCATTACATGGTTCAGATGAAGGTAAATCCCGCCGACGTCAAGGCTTACTACGACAAACATCATGAAGAATTCCGTGTTCCTGAGCAGGTCAGGTTCGATTACGTGATCCTGTCGCAGGATGAACTGGCGCGGCAGATGGTTGTCAGCGAAGATGAAATTAAAAAATATTATACAGAACATAGCGCCCAATACCAGGAACAGGAACAGCGCCGGGCAAGTCATATCCTGATCGCCACCGGAGCAGGGGCCAGCCCGGCCGATAAGGCTGCTGCACATGCCCAGGCAGAACAGATACTCAAGGAAATCAGACAGAACCCGGCAAAATTCGAAGCCCTCGCCAAGCAATATTCCAAAGACCCGGGTTCTGCGGCCAAGGGCGGCGATCTCGGATTTTTCCCGCGTGGCGCTATGGTCAAACCTTTCGAGGATGCGGTGTTCGGCATGAAGGGCGGCGAAATATCAGGCTTGGTGCAATCCGATTTCGGCTTTCATATCATCAAGTTAACGGCAATCAAACATGGCGGTGTTCGCAGCCTCGACGAAGCCAGGGGCGAAATTGTACAGGAGCTGAAAAAGCAGAAAGCCGCAAAAAAATTCGCCGAATTGGCGGATACGTTCAGCAACACGGCTTACGAACAACCGGACAGCCTCAAGCCAGTGGCCGACAAGCTCAAACTTAAAATTCAGACCAGCCCTCTGATCAGCAAGAAGGGGACGGATCAGACGCTGCTGAATAACCCCAAACTGCTGCAAGCGGTGTTTTCCGAGGATGCGCTCAAGCTTAAGCGCAATACCGAAGCGATTGAGGTCGCGCCCAATACTCTGGTGGTAGCGCATGTAACGGAATACAAGGCCGCCACCTATCAACCGTTTGAAGAGTTGAATACGGAGCTGGCCAAGCGCCTGTTGCGTGAGCAGAGCAATGCCATGGCAGTCAAGCAGGGCAGAGATGCTCTGGCCATCCTGCAAAAGGGCGGCACGGTGGCCGGCCTGCAATGGGGGGCGCAGATCATGATTACCCGCGAAAATGCTTCCTCCATGGGCAAAGAGGCGCTGAACCAGATATTCCGTGCGGATACGGACAAGCTGCCGGCCTATGTGGGTTTCGATGATCCCAAAGGCGGAGGCTTTATTCTGGTCAAGATCAGCAAGGTGGTTGAGGCCGGCGCGATCGACCCGGCAAAAAAGAAGTCCTATTCCAGCCAGTTGCGGCAGTCGCTTTCCCAGGAATATTCATCGTCTTATCTGGCGAGTTTGAAGCAGAAGGCCGATATCCACATCATCAAAGAAAAACTTGAAAAATCAGAGCGTTAGTGTATAAAAAATCCTAACTTCCTATTCCTGTTTTTTCACCTGAGATTGGCCGTTGGTTTTTTTCCAGGCATGGAGGAAGAATTAATATTCTGCTTTTCCTGAGGAAGAAACATGAACCTGGTTAAGATAATCCTGTCGCTGCTGCTGTTATCGGCGCTATGGGCGGGAACCGCGCAGGCGGAAGAAAAAGTCTATTCCTTCGGCGTGCTCAACCAGCGCTCCATCATATTGACGGCGCAATACTGGAACCCGATCCTGAAATATGTGGGCGATAAGAGTGGCGTGCGTCTGCAATTAAAAATGGGCAAGACCGCGCCGGAAACCTCGGCCATGATTGGCCGTTCCGAATTCGATTTCGTCTATTCCAATACAATTTTTACTCCCGCCAACAGCCCTGCCGGCTATCGCGTTATTGCACGTCCGATTGAAAAAGCTATTCAGGGGCAAATCGTGACGCTGAATGATTCGCCAGTTCATGCGCTCAAAGACCTGGAAGGGAAAGAAGTAGGCTTCCCGTCGCTTGTCGCTTTTGTCGGCTACGCGGTGCCGATGAATGCCCTCCTTCAGGCCGGAATTAGCGTCAAGCCGGTGTTCGCCGGAAATCAGGAAGGAATCATGGGGCAGCTTAAAGCGGGGCGTGTGATCGCCGCCGGTGTGAATTCAGAAGTGATGCGCGATTTCGCTCAACGTGAGCACGTCAAATACCGTGTGCTGTGGGCATCGGAAGGATACTTGAATCTGCCCGTTTCCGCACACCCATCGGTGCCGATGGAGAAGATCAGAACGGTCAAGGCGGCGTTAGTAAATATGGCGAAAGATCCAGAAGGCCTGAAAATTCTCGATGCCAGCGCTGCCTTGATCAAACAGGCACCACCGTTGGGTTTTGTGCCAACGGAAGACCGGGAATATGAAAATTACCGCCATTATTACAAAACGACTCTGGTCAAGGGGCTGTAGGCTGTGAAGAAGCTGTCTTGCGTGCGTTGCTGGGGCAGACTGAGTCTTGCCTCCAGGGTGTTGCTCGTCGCCATGCTGGCGATACTGCTGGGCGGCCCCGCACTGCTCTATGTGACGGTTCGGAACTCGGCAGATAGCCATAATGCCGAATTGGCAGAACAGCTTGACGATGCGCTTGGTTCTCTGGTCATCGTTCTGGGCGAGCAGGCGGTGGTGGGAGATTACGCCACCATCCAGCAAATTCTGGACTTGAGGGTGAAGCGCCGGAACACAGCCCTGATAACCTGGACCGACAGCAGCGGCAAAACCCTCGTGGCGCGCGACCAGGCTGTTGCGATGCGGGCGGCGGACTGGTTCGTCAAATGGGTGGATTCCCCCCATTTTGATGGTGAACGCAAGCTGGAAGTGGGCGGGCAATCTTACGGCAGGATATCCGTACGGCTGACGACTGCGCCTGCGATGAATCTGATTTGGGACATGTTCGTGCGCCAATTGCAGATTATCCTGTTTGGTGGCACCTTATTCCTGGTGCTGGCTGCGATTTTGCTGAGATGTGGGCTGCGCCCTCTGCAGCAACTGAAGCAGGGGGCGGAGTGCTTCGGCCAGGGTGATCATTCGGTGCGCCTTGCGTTGGGCGGCACGCCGGATGTGCTGCCAGCCATCCATGCTTTCAACGACATGGCGGGTAAAATCGAAGGGCTGCTCGGTTCCCAGCAGGAAAGAGAGAACATCCTCAAGGAAAGCGAAGGCCGGCTGCATGACATAACCTCCAGTTTGGGTGTGGGTGTTTGCATGCTCGATCGCGACTGTCGTCTGAATTTCATGAACCCGGAAGCAGAGCGCCTGCTGGGATGGTCGGAGGCGGAATTATTTGGTAAGTACATGCACCTCTTACTGCACCGTCGTCCGGGCGAGGTCGAGACGACGCTTGACGATTGTCCGATCAGACGCACTAATCTGGCTGGAAAAACCTATCGATCTGCCGATGAAATTTTTGTGCGGCGCGATGGTTCGACATTCTTTGTTTCCCTGGTGTCGGCACCGATTCTGAAAAACGGCGTGGTGACGGGGAGTGTGATGGCTTTTTTCGACATCACCGAGCGCAGGCAGGCCGAGGAAAAGCTACGCAAGTTTTCCCGCGCTCTGGAGCAGAGCGCGAACAGCGTGGTGATCGCCGATCTGGAAGGCACCATCGAATATGTCAATCCGAGGTTTTGCGATGCTACCGGCTACACAATGGAGGAGGTGATCGGCCAGAATCCACGCATCCTGAAATCAGGTGAAACATCCCACGAAGAATACCAGCAGATCTGGAATACCATCACTGCTGGCGATGTATGGCGCGGCGAGTTTCACAACCGGCGCAAGGATGGTTCACTGTTCTGGGAGTCAGCATCGATTGCGCCGATCCGGAATGAGAAGGGCCAGATCACCCACTTTGTCGCGGTCAAGGAAGATATTACCCGGCGCAAGGAAGCAGAAGAGCAGATGAAGCGTCTGAATGAAACACTGGAGCAGCGCGTGCATGAGGAAGTGGCGTGCAATCGCGAGAAGGATCACATGTTGATTCGTCAATCGCGCCTGGCGGCGATGGGCGAGATGATCGGCAATATCGCTCACCAGTGGCGTCAGCCGCTGAATGCGCTGGGTTTACTGCTGGCCAATATCAAGGATGCTTATGCTTACAACGAACTCGACGAGGTTTACCTCAATGAATCGGTTGCCAGGGGACGGTTGTACATTGATAAAATGTCTACCACCATTGATGATTTTCGCAACTTCTTCAAACCCAATCGGGAAAAAATGCCATTCAGTCTGGCGGGTACGATCAGGGACGCGCTGTCAGTGGTGGAAGCCAGTTTCAATAGCAGCAATATCGTCGTGACCTTGAATGCCGAACAGGATGCCACGACGTTGGGCTTCCCCAATGAATACGCGCAGGTTGTGCTGAATATCCTGGGCAATGCCAGGGATGCCATCAGGGATCGAGGGGTGCAGAACGGTAGGATACAGATAGCCGTCAGCCGGAATGAAACCACCGCTTATGTGGCTATCCGCGACAACGGTGGCGGCATTCCGGATGAAATACTGGAAAAAATCTTCGACCCTTATTTCACCACGCGCGAGAGCGGCACCGGCATCGGCCTGTATATGTCGAAGATGATCATAGAGAACAACATGAATGGCCGGATCGAGGCACGCAATGTCGTGGAGGGTGCGGAATTCAGAATCATAACGCCATTATGTCTGGAGGCCGGCGGCTGATCCCCAACTTGGAAGGAAGTTGTTTTAAAAATTACTGCACGTCTGCGATGTGTGGTCGGGAGGTAGCAACAATCTCCATGTACTATCTGTACATTCCGGTTGCCGCGCTCCGGCTTCCCCCATCTCACAGCGGATCGCTACATTTTTTCTAAAACAGCTTCTGAGGTTATTGAACTGGCGGTCAGCACCGCTTCGCGATATAGCCCCTGAAAATGGAATGAAGCACTGACGCGATTGACCTTTTTACCCAATCAGATGAACTATCGCCTGGATAGTGGGCTTAATGGATGGCGGCGGTGAAATACGGGTTTACAGAATAATAATGGCCACGGGTGCATTCCTGTGAAATAGTTGAGTGGATGACGGGGGGAGCAATGGGTGATTCGCAGCAAAATGAAGAAGACCATTCGAGCAATGAATTGGATAGCAGGGGTATCGTCAGCTCGCTGAAGAGTGTATCAGTCCTTTATGTAGAAGATGACGAGGAAATCCGCGATCAGCTGTCGAGATTCCTGAAACGACGGGTCGGGATACTTTATATCGCAACGAATGGTCAGGAAGGGTTGGAGTCCTGGCGATTGCACCAGCCTGACGTGGTGGTGACGGACATCATGATGCCGGTGATGGACGGATTGAAAATGGCAGAGGCGATCAAGCAGGAGAATCCGTCAGTGCCAATTATTGTCACCACGGCATTCAACGAAACGGAGTTCTTCCTTAAGGCGATTGACCTTGGCATCGAAAAATATGTAATAAAGCCGGTCAAAACCGAGCAGTTGCTAGCCGCGATCCGGAAGAGCGCTTGGAGCGCCAAAGCCGAACTTGAAATGCAACTGGCCTCCAAAGTATTCGAATCCTCATCCGACGCCATTGTTATCACCGACCGGGGAAACACCATCATTGCCGTCAATCCGGCCTTCTGCCAGATCACCGGTTTTGCCGAAAATGAGGCGATTGGCCAGACGCCCTCCATCCTGAAATCCGGCCGGCATGACCATGCTTTTTATCAGGACATGTGGCGGAGTATAAAAAAAACAGGTAACTGGAGCGGCGAAGTCTGGAACCGCCGCAAGAACGGTGAAATTTATGCAGAGTGGCTGACGCTCAACACCGTGAAAAATCATCTTGAAGAAATTACGCATTATGTCGCGATTTTTGCCGACATTACCGAGCGTAAACAGGCAGAAGAGCATGTGCATCACCTTGCCCATTATGATGTACTCACTGATTTGCCCAACCGCACGCTGTTGTATGACCGGCTTGGCCAGGCACTGATCACGGCGCATCGGAACGAATCAAAGACTGCGGTGATGTTTATTGACCTTGATCGCTTCAAGGTGATTAACGATACTCTGGGTCACAGCATCGGCGATCTGCTGTTGCAGGAAGTCGCCGATCGTCTGTCGAACTGCATCCGCCAGGGCGACACCGTCTCGCGTCTGGGTGGAGACGAATTCGTCATTCTGCTGACGGAACTCAACACCCCGGACGATGCCTATACGGTGGCGCAGAAGCTGCTGGATTCGGTTGCCCAGCCTTTTATGCTGAAGGGGCATGAGCTACATATCAGCGCCAGTATCGGTGTCAGTTTCTACCCCGACGACGGCGTAAGCACCGAAACCTTGATGAAAAATGCCGACATCGCCATGTATCGGGCCAAGGAAATCGGGCGCAACAACTGTCAGTTTTACCATGCCGACATGAACTCCCGCTCTTTCGAGCGGCTTGCCATGGAAACCAGCATACGCCGGGCGATCGAACAAGTGCAATTCGAACTTTATTACCAGCCCCGGATCGCCATGTCGAGCAAAAAGATCGTCGGCATGGAAGCGCTGATCCGCTGGCATCACCCCGATCTCGGTTTGGTATCGCCGGCGCAGTTTATCCCCCTGGCGGAAGAAACCGGATTGATTCTGCCGCTGGGCGAATGGGTGTTGCGTGCCGCGGCCATGCAGGGACAAGCCTGGCTGGAGGCCGGACTCGAACCTTTGCACATAGCCGTCAATGTTTCCGCCCGGCAGTTCAGGCAGGCTGATTTTGTTGGCAAGGTCGAGCAGATACTCAGTGAAACCGGCTTCAACCCCGATTATCTTGAGCTTGAACTGACGGAATCCACCCTGATGACGCATGCCGAAGAAAATATTAAAGTGCTGAACAAATTCAAGGCAATGGGTATCCGGATCGCAATCGACGACTTTGGCACCGGCTATTCCTCACTGGGCTATCTCAAGCGCCTGCCGGTGGACATCCTGAAAATCGACCGCTCGTTCATCAGCGATATAACGGAAGACCGGGACGATGCGGCCATCGCCGAGGCGATTATTTCGATGGCGCAAAGCCTGTCGTTGCGCGTGGTCGCAGAAGGTGTGGAGACGATCGAGCAACTTGAATTCATAGAAGCGCGCAAGTGCGACGAAGTGCAGGGCTTCTATTTCAGCCAGGCGGTGCCGGCGGAACAGTTCACCCGGTTGGTCGCGGAGATGGAGAAAGGCGTCGGCCATTTGTAAGATGTTACATCGCCAATAGAAGGCCATCCGGACTTGAGGCAGTTCCTCAGATTTTTGTGCTATGAGCGAAAGCCAGAATGCGGATGAATGCCGTTTCCATCTGTTCGAAATATTCCCAGGCCTGCCGCCAATCATCATCCTTGATCGCTTGTTCAGTGCTACGTGCCAAGGCGGCCATTTCCTGTGCAGCGATGTACGCGGATGCCCCTTTGATCTCATGAGTGGCTTGAACTCCATCCGCGGTATCCTTCCGCAAGATTGCGCTGTTGAGCCGTTCCAGAAGTGGTGGCGTGGTGTCGAGATAAAGCGCCAGCAGTTCCCCGATGATTTGCCGGTCGTGTTTGAAGGCGATATGCAAATGTTCGAGGTCAACAGGCGGCGTCTCCGCAACGGTGGTCGGCATGCCGTCGTCCAGCGGCAGCCATTTCATTAATGCGGCTTCCAGCTCTTCAGGTTTCAGCGGTTTTATCAGGTAATCATCCATGCCTGCCGCCAGACATTTTTCACGGTCACCGTGCATGGCGTTAGCGGTCATGGCAAGGATCGGTGTTCGTTCGGCGCTCGCAGCCCGTTCGCGGCGACGAATGGCTGCGGTGGCCTCGAAACCGTCCAGTTCCGGCATTTGGCAGTCCATCAGCACCAAGTCGTAGCGATCCTTCGCTAGCGCTTCCAACGCTTCCCGGCCATTAGCGGCAATCGCGGTCTGAAGCCCAAGTTTTTGCAGCGTGTAGAGCGCCACCTTGCGGTTGACCGGATTGTCTTCAGCCACCAGGATGCGTGCTGCGGGAGATATTTTTCGCGTGTGCGGCTTGGTGGTCCTGTCGTGTCCTGACGGTCCCGCCGAATTCGACAATGCAACGGCAAGCCGGTCCGGGCGCGCTGGCTTGGTAAGCACGGCATCCATGCCGGATTCGATCATTTCTTCCACATGGGCGCGCAACGCGACCGGGACGAGCAATACCAAGCGAGGTGGGGGCTGCTGCCCGGCTTCATCCTTGATCAGGTGCGACAGAATGGCGACGTTGTAGTCGGGCAGTGGCGTGTCGAGGATCACCAGGTTGAATGATTCGCCGTCATCCTGTGCCGCATGCAGACGCATCAAGGCCTCCTCGCCGCTTGCGACCGCAACGCAGGGAATTTTCCAGGATTCAAGCTGACGCTCCAGGATCGCCCGGCAATCGGGGTTGCCGCTGGCGATGATGGCCCGAAGCCGGTGCAGGGGAAGGTCGGGTTCGGTAGCCGTCGAGGTTTCGGGCTGCCGCTCCAGGCGCAGCCGGAACCAGAACGTGCTGCCTTGGCCGGGGTTGCTGTCCACCCCGATCGTGCCGCCCATCATCGCGGTGAGTTGCTTGGATATGACCAAGCCGAGGCCGGTGCCGCCATGCCTGCGGGTGGTCGAGCCATCTCCCTGCGAGAAGGCTTGGAACAGGCGCTGGCGGTCTTCCGCGCCGATGCCGATGCCGGTATCACTGACCTCGAAGCGCAGGCTTGTAGCGCCGGCTTCCTCCGCCTCCGGCCGTACACGCAACAGTACTGTGCCGGCATCGGTGAATTTCACCGCGTTGGCCGTCAGGTTGGTGAGAATCTGGCGCAGGCGCCCGGCCGCGCCGCGCAGGCGGCCATCAAGTTCGGGTGGAATGTCATAGAGCAGTTCAAGCCCTTTGCCTTGAGCTTGCCCTGCCAGCAGTTCGGCGACTTCGGCCACGGTTTCGCGCAGGTCGAAGTTCTCGGCATCGAGCTTCAGCTTGCCGGCTTCGATCTTGGAGAAATCGAGGATGTCGTTGATGATGGCGAGCAGCGATTCGGCAGAGGTGCGCACGGTTTCGGCATAGTCCCTCTGTTCCGGCGTGAGCCGGGTATCAAGCAGCAGTGCGACCATGCCGAGTATGCCGTTCATCGGCGTGCGGATTTCGTGGCTGACGTTGGCGACAAATTCGGACTTGATGTTGGATGCTTTCTCTATCCCCAAGGTGTACTGGGCGGCTCGCCGGGTGACTAGTATGGCGATGCCGATGCCGGAAAGTACCGCTGCGATGCCAAGCGCCAGCGTCATCATGCGGGTCTTCCGGTAGGCTTGGGCAGCCTCCTCGGCGGCTTTGTGCGTCGCTTTGCGTTGCAGTTCCACCAGTTCGTCGAGTTCTTTCAAAAGCCGGTTTTGTGCCGGCATGGTTTCGGTTTGCATCAGGTTGAGCGTTGCCGGATTGCGCGCCATGGCGAATTCGACGGTTTTGAGGACGATCGGCTGGGTAATCAGGGTGAGGTTGCTGATTGCCGCCAGAATCAATTTCTCTTCGTCAGTGGAAGCAGCCTGGTCGAGCTTCTGGCGTGCCTTGGCATAGTTGCTGCCGTGTTCGTAAAAGCGGGTCAATTCAGCATCGCGCTCGAATGGATCTTTCAGCACCACAATGGCATGCATGCAGATCGCACGCTCGCGCAGAGAGTCGCGCATGATGGTGGCGAGCTCGGTTTTGGCGTTGTTTCCATCGACAATGCCTTCGAGCCGCTCATTGATCGCCGACATCTGGTGCAGGCCAGACAGGGCAAGCGCCGTCATCAGCGTCAGCACCAGCGCGAAACCGGTACCCAGGCTGAATTTGATGTTTTTGGTGAACATGCAGTCGGGCGGTATCAGAGCGGCAGGAGCCAGCCATGCACGCCGCTGACCGCGCCGAATATCGCGATCAGGCTGACGGTAAGCAAGACCCAGTGCAAGCGCTGGATGAGACGGAAGGTATTTATCGGATTCTGCGATGCTTTTTGCAGGAACCACTTGTGCAGCACCAGTGGCTCAAGGACGAACAGCATCATCGTGAAAATCACCCAGACTGCGGTCATGGCATGCATCCACCAGAATTGAGGCATGCCGTAACGCGACCAGGCGTGCAAAGCTGTAGCCATATAAAACCCGGAGAGGCCGGTGAGCAGGGTAGTGAAGCGCGCCTGTCGGGCGAAGCCCTGTTCGATTTTTTCAAAGAAGGCGACTTGTTCTGCGGCGGATTTCAGTTTGCGGGTGGCGGGCAATAGCACCGTGGTGACCATCGCTACCCCGCCGATCCACAAGACCACGCCGATCACGTGGAGGGCGCGGGCGAGCGCAAGAGTGTTTATTTCCATGGAGATGGCTGTTCAGTCGTGATGTGTTCAGTCGTATTTTACCTTGCCTAACGAATGCCGTCGCTGCCTGTTAGTACGGAATCATAGGTTAACTCTATCAGCGATCAGGCATATCAAAAATCCCTACCACCAATAAAACAGGGTTATCCACGGCAACACGATGCCCGATATGGATGCCGCTAGGCACAATAAGGCGAGTATTTGTGCGGTGCGGTTCAACGCCGGCGACTGGCCACGCAGCATGCGCACGCCCAACCACAGGCTCCACAGCGCGGCCAGGGACAGTAGCACGCCGCGCGCTTCGGGCAGCCAGGGCATGATGACTCCCTCCGCCTTGAGCAGGGTGACGGTGAGGGAGGACAGGCCAAGGAATACGCCCAGTCCTCCGAGCGGGATCAGGGCGTAGGCGAGCCAACGCGCGTTCTGCTTCGCGCCGCCCGGCAGCAGCGCACCGGCGAGGCGCAGCCAGAGGGTGATCCAGCCACCCAGGATCAGCGCCGTGATGCCGATGTAGGCGATTATGCCGAGGCCGTCGAGCCAGGTGAGTACGTCGTTGGCTTCCGGGTAGTGGGTGAGCAGCCACCACGGCGCGTTGTCCTGCAGCAGGCCAAAGGCATTGCGATCGATCAGCCATTCGGCGACACCGGTCTTGATCGCTACGAACCAGGGGGAAGACGACCACTGGAATGCACCCACCGCCGTGCCGATGATGCCGAATACCAGCAGGCGGGCTTCCCACGCGTTCGCCTCGGCAGGCTTCAGGTTGACGACCTCGGTGCCCGGCAGGCGCGAAATCAGGGCGACGGCGTCGCGGTGCCCGCTGCAGCGGCCGCACATATGGCATTGCGAGCCGCCTTTCATACGTCTCATGTCGAGCAGTGGGGCGCAGTCGACTGGCGCTGGATGGGTCGTCGCGGCGGCATCCCAGCGTTCGCGGTCCACCCGGAAATGCACCGGGGCGAGGCGGGCGAGCAGGGCGAATACGCCAGAGACCGGGCACAGGTGGCGGCACCAGACGCGCTTGCCCTTGCCGTAAATGAGGCCGATGGCGACGGCGGCGACGGTGGAGCCGCCCAGCACCAAGAGGACTGCCTTGGGGTATTCGTAGACGCTGACCAGTTGACCGTAGGCCGTGGTAATGACGAAAGCGGCGAACGGCCAGCCTCCCCACTTCAGCCAGCGCGGCACCGGCCGGCCCAAACCGTGGCGGCTGGCGAGTTCGGTGAGCGAGCCTTCTGGGCAGAACACGCCGCACCACACCCGTCCCAGGGTGAGGGTGGAGATGATCACGAACGGCCACCAGATGCCCCAGAACATGAACTGGGCGAGCAGGGTAAGGTTGTTCAGCACGCTGGCGCCGGTTCCCGGCAGAGGCAGGAAGGCCGGGATAGTCACCAGGGCCAGGTAAAAAGTCACCACCGCCCACTGGATACCGACGATGACCCGGCGGTGGCGCTGCATGGCGTTTCCGACGCGCTGTACGGGCGTGGCCGGGCGCAACAGCATGGGTTGCAAAAATAGGGGATGTTCCATTTTCATTATTCGGTTTTCAGCTTTATGTCGGTTGTTTGCGTAGCCGCGGCCAGCCCAGTACCAGCGTCCAGTAAGCCGCATACACCAGCACCAGCGTCAGGGCGGGGTGGGCGCGGTAGCCGGTGAGGGTGGCGATCAGATTGCCGACCGAGGCGCGGTCGTCGAGCAGGAAGGAGCTATCCCATACCGGGTCGGCTAGGGCCGGGAGCCAGCCGAAATCGAGCATTTTTTCCACGCCGCCCACCAGCATTCCGGCGGCCAGCAGTAGCAGCAAGGTTTCGCTGAAACGGAAAAAGTTCTTCCACGAGATATAGCGTCCGCCGCTGGCCAGCAGCCAGAAGGTGAGGAGGGCGAGCGCGAAGCCCAGCAGGGCGGCGCCGAGGAACTGAGCGAATGCCATGCCGTGCTGTTCCATCCCCGTGCCGTAGAGGAAAATCACGGTTTCCGCGCTTTCTCGCCCGACCGCGAGCATGGCGATGACCGCCACACCCATCCAGTTGGCGTCGCCCGCCGCGCGTGCCAGGCCGGTTTCCAGTTCCTTCTTAAGGCCGCGGCCGTGCTTGCGCATCCAAAACACCATCTGGGTTATCAGACCGGCTGCGACCAGCATCATGCCGAGCTGGAAATAGTCCAGCGCATCGCCGTCCAGGCTGCTATACACCCCCATCATGGCGAGCGCGAGCAGCCCCGCCAGCGCAAGGCCGGCGGCCACGCCGCCCCATAGGTAGCGCATGCCGCGCGCGCCTTCGGGATGGGCCTTGAGCCAGGCGTAAAGAATGCCGATTACCAGGATACCCTCGACGCTTTCGCGCCAGACGATGAACAGCGTGTTGCCCATAGTGTTCTCCTATTTGACGACGATCTGGCCCTTGGCGGTGTCCGGATGGAAGTCGCCAAAGAATTTGTAAATGCCTGGTTTCATCGGCGCGAACACCACGGCGCGGGTGACGCCAGGGGCGAGCACGGTTTCCTTGCGGAGTTCGATGCTTTCGAATTCCTCCGGGCTGGTACCCCCGTTATTGACGACGATCTTGAATTTCTTGCCGGTGGGAACCTCGATGGTTTCCGGGTAAAAGCGCCCATTCTTCACGGCCAGTTGGAACGTGAGCAAACTCTCCGCCCCGGCATGGAAGTGGAACAACAAGCCAAACATCAAGAGCGCAACCGGGACGATGGGTTTGACGCCTTTGCCACGCCGCCACCAGAACATGATTTTCATGTTTTTATTCTCCTTCAATAAGACAGTTGCGCACGCAGACCCAGCACCTTGACATTGCTGGCGTCCGGGTTGGCACCCATTCGCGAGATGTACTGGAAGTCGGGCGAGATTTCGAATTGCTTGGCGATGCGGTATCGGTAGTAGATTTCCACCACCTGTTCTGCACCGCCGGGCACGTAGTTGATGATGTTCGTCCCGTCGCCGAGCAGATCCTGGGTGCCGCCGGCAGTGCGGAATTCGCTGCTCGCCCTTAACCAGCCGCCGGCCACTCCGATGGCGTCGGCGCCCCGGTTCCAACTGGTGCCGTTGACCTCGGCACCCAGAGTAAGCGCCCGGTCGAAGGGGATTTGGCCCTTGGTCATCTGGCCGTAGCGCCCGAACAGGGTTACGTCGTCGCCTATCCGCTGGTCGGCGGACATGCCCCAACCGGCCTGCGCGGCAATGGAGCCATCCAGTTCGGTACCTTGACCCTGGTGCCAGGCATAGAGGCGGTAATTGCCGGTGAGGCCGTCGAGCAGCTTGACAGAGGTTTCGGCTTGAACCATGACTAACGGCGAGGAGAAGAAGCGTTGGTAATTGGCACCCTGGCCAGTGCCGAATAGCCCGAGGGAAAGGCGCCAGGTTTGGGGCTTGCTCGCATAGTTGTAGTACGACGCCACGAAGCCAGGCTGGAAGCCGTTGCGGTCCACCCCGGTCTGGCCACCCGCGTCCAGCAGCGGGTTGTGCACGAAGGCGGAATTCAGGAACTGCTTCGATTCGTCGTTGGCGGCGGCATTCTGGTCGAAAAAGCCGAACAGGTCCATCTTGCCGAAGGTGAGTTCCATGGTTTCCCGTGAGTTGGGCTTGAAGCCACCGGAGGGTAGCGGGATGGCAGCCTGGTACCAGGCTTCGCCCAGGATCGCCACCGAGTCGTCCGGGTTGGCGCCGCTGGCGCGGAAGGCCACCGCGTTGGGGGCGCTGGCGAAGGCACCCAGGTTGGAGAAGGGGCTGTTTAGTCCCAAGCCTTGGCCCAGGCGGAAATGGGCGAAGATTTTGTGGTCTACGTTGCCGATGGGCGTCAGGGGCAGTAGGGCGGTGACGTCAGCCCGGTAGTTGAGTTGGCTGTTGTCATTCAGCGTGCCTTGGGGCAGGCCATCCGGATGCTGGGCCACGGTGGTGAGACTCGCTCCGACCGTCAGTCCGTCCAAGGCGTCGATTTTTCTGGCAGCCTTTCTCATGTCCAGGGCGTCTTTCTCTACCGCCTTGAGGCGCGAGGTAATATCGGGCTCGTACTGACTGATCTCTTCGCTCTCCAGGCCCTTGTTCACCTGCTCTTGGGCTTGCTCCAGGGACTGGACGCGCTTCTCAAGGTCGGTCGGCGTCTTGCCGGCTGCGCCCGAGGATTGCACCCGGCTTTCCAGTTCGGCGTTGCGCTTCTCAAGATTGTCGAGGCGCTGGTCGAGCGTCCGAATGAGCTTGACCAGTTCTGCCTCGGAGGGTGCGGCGTAGGCCGGTGCCGCTGTAAACAGGGCCGCAGCGGCGATGGCTAGGGGTTTCATCGGCACCCTCTCTCCAACCCTCTTCCAGAAGGAGGGCGGGCAAACGCTTCGCTGCGCAAGCCTTGGTTTTATCGACATGCTTAATAGCCCCCCTTCTTGCCGATGCCGACGTAGGTGAATTCGTACTCCACCTCGAACGGCTTGAACCATGGGCGCACCCCCGTCAGACGGTCGGTGTGGCGGCCGAAGTGGCTGTGCGGATCGGTGGAAGGCGGAGAGATGATGTACTTGACGTGGTATTTGCCCGGTCCTTTAAGCTTGACGTTGTCGCCGTAATGCGGACCGTCGTTGGCTACCATCGGCATGAAATCGCCACTGATTTTTTCGTTGTTGCCCAGCTTGGTGACCTCGTATTTGATTGACAGGTAGGGCATCCAAGCGCCTTCGTCGAAGCCGTTCGGGTTGTTGGCCAGCGCATGGATGTCGGCTTCCAGGTGCACGTCGGATTCTTTGGCATTGCGCATCATGCCGTCCGGCTCCATCGTCACCGGCTGCAGATAGACGGCGGCGAGTTCCATGCCGTTGCGCTGCTGCGGTGTGCCAATCGGGTATTCCACGGCGGCCGCGGCGGCGGAGATCAGTAGCAGGCCGGGAAGAAGGAGTGCGGTCAGCGTGTTTTTGGAACTGGACATTTGTTGTTTCCTTTCACTGTTTTTAAATGGCTAAAGCGTGTTGCGATGGGTTCTTTTGCTGGGATACGATTTTTTGCTCTTATTGCCGCAAATGAGAATCATTCGTAATTATATGGGGATTGGGTTCGGTAGTCAACGAATGATAATCAATATCATTTGAATGTGGCATCATGGACGTGCCGCACAATTTTTCAGAATGGAACCGCACTCCTCGCCTCACCCCGGCGCAATGGGCAAGCTTTAATGCTCATGGCTGTGGTATTCGTTACAATTGCGGTTTAGATCAAATTAGGTTGTCCCCCTCCCATGTTTACCAGATTTGCCGTACTGCTTGCTGCCGGGACGTTGTTACTGGTTGGCTGCGCTACCCCTCCCATGGTTACTAATGCTCCCGTTCCCCAAGCCAGGCCCGCGCCCAAGCCTCCGGCACCGAAAGTTGCTTTGGTGCTTGGCGGTGGCGCGGTGCGTGGATTTGCCCATATCGGCGTGATCAAAACCCTGGAAGCGCATGGCATCGTGCCAGATATGGTTGTGGGCTGCAGCGCCGGCAGTGTGGTGGGGGCGTTGTATGCAGGCGGCTACAGCGGGTTCGAACTGCAGAGGGTCGCTTTGCAACTGGAGCAGGAAGCTATTGGCGACTTGGTGATGCCGGATCGTGGCTTCGTCAAGGGGGAATTGCTGCAGAATTTTGTCAACCGGGCTTTGCAGAACCGTCCCATCGAGCGCTTGAACAAAACTTTTGCCGCTGTCGCCACGGAATTGCAGAGCGGTGAGGTGGTGGCGTTCCGCCGCGGCAATACGGGTATGGCGGTGCGTGCCTCCAGCAGCATTCCCGGCGTGTTTCAGCCGGTCAATATCGGAGGCAAGGAATATGTTGACGGCGGCCTGGTCAGCCCGATTCCGGTCCGAATTGCGCGCAGCATGGGTGCAGATGTCGTGATCGCCGTGGATATTTCCAGCAATCCGCGTTATGGCAAGGTGAACGATACCATCGATATCTTCCTGCAGTCCTTCAATATCATGGGGCAGACCATCGGACGCTACGAGCTGGCAGAGGCGGATGTGGTGATCAGGCCGCAAATCGGAATGATCGGGGCGACTGAATTCGACCAGAAGCATCTGGCCATCATGGAAGGGGAGAAGGCGGCGCTAGCCGCGCTACCGCTTATTCGCTCGAAGCTGCAGCAAAAGGCGGGAGGGAAGTAACGGCTTTAAATGCGGCGTGCGCCGTTGAAGCGTTTGACCCAGTAGTTTTCGTTCATGTTGGCAATTTCAACGCCGCGTCCGGTCACCGAAGCGTGGATGAACTTGTTTTCGCCAAGGTAAATGCCGACGTGGGAGTAAGTGTGGCGCATGGTGTTGTAAAACACCAGATCGCCAGGCTGCAATTCGGAAATCGCGATTTTCTGACCGAACATGCTGATGGCGCGGGCATTGTGAGGCAGAATCAGGCCGGCTGCCTGCTGATAGACATATCTGACGAAGCCGCTGCAATCCAGGCCGGTTTCGGGTGATTTTCCACCGTATTTGTAGTTGACCCCCACCAGGCTCAGTGCGTACTTCAGCATGTCGGACGCTTTGTCGATCGAGCTGGAAAGCGCCGTTTGTTGTGGCGCTTCGGCATCAATGCCATCCGCCGCCAAAACCACGCTTGAAAACAGCAGCAAACCGCCGAGCAGGAAAAATTTGTGGGATCGCATCGTTATTATTTATGGATGATGCGTGTATTTTAACGATTACTGCCCTCGCGTCAAGGAAACAGCCAGCAAACCGCCGGAAAATGGCTGGGTCATGGTTTGAGGTGACACTGGCTCATGATCGCCGGGATGCACCGTGGCTCGAATGCATGGGCGAATTTTCGAAGCGTCCGGCGCCACTGGAGCGGGCGGGTTAGTTGGCGTTCATTACAGCTCTGATTCTTTCCATTTGCGCACTGTGTAGCGCGACAGCCTGATATCCGGCGCCCAGAAATCCACGGACAGACCTGCCTTGTGCTTGAGGTGGCTCATGAAAATCGCCGATTCCGGCAATTGCTCCCATACCTGTGGCAGGAACGTGCTGCGGTAGCGGCCATATTCAAACACCACGCCATCGATGCCGGGGCGCAACTGCTTAAGCGCATCGGATTCGTCGCTGAAAGTCATCGGCTGCATCGGCGAGAGCAATGAAATCTCGATTTCGGTGTAGTCGAGTTCACCCAGCGTTAAAGGTGAGAAGCGCGCGTCGCGGAAGGCAGCGGCATAGGCATTGGCTTTGACATCCTCCAGCAGGGGGCGGTGCGCTTCCAGGCTGCCGATGCAGCCGCGCAGGTTATTATCCTGGGTCAGGGTGACGAAACAGGCGCCGGGTTCCTTGAGCCACTCGGCATCTTCGCTGGCCTGCATGGCTCTACCCAGTTCGTTCGAGATCGCGGCCCGCGCGATGGGGATTAATATCCGCCCCTTGTCAGTGGACATGCGCCGGTTCCTCGGTAAAGGCGAATGCGCCGTAGCCGACCACGCGGCTCTTGTCGCCAGCCGTGTCGCCGGAGTTGCGCAGGTCGAGCAGGTGCGGTTTGAGGCGGTGATGACGCGCCGCCAGCAACAATCCGTTTACCGGCGTGCCGCCGCAGGCCTGCTCATGGCTCACCGGCCAGCGCAGGTCGAGGATCGCCTGCGCCGTGGTGCTGTCGATTTGCTGTGCTGCATGGTAGGGCCGGAAATGGGACAAATCCGAACTGATCACGATCAGCGTTTCCGGTCCGCCCCACAAGCGCTCCAGCACTTCGGCCACTTCCTGGGGGGTGGCATCCCCTACCGCCAGCGGCACCAGCTTGAAGTTGTCGAGCACGGTTTGCAGAAATGGCAGCTGCACTTCAAGGGAATGCTCCCACGTATGAGCCGGATCGTATTGCACCACCTGCGGCAGATCAGCCAGCATCGCCATGGCATCGAGGTCGAGAGGCACCATGCCGAGCGGCGTGGCAAAGCCCTCTGCATCGGGTAGCGCCAGCCCGCGCACCGGCACCTGATGCACCGGCCCGAGCAGCACCACACGGCGATAAACACTATGCCCACGACGCAGCAGCGCATAAGCGCTGGCGGCAACCGGCCCGGAATAAATGTAGCCGGCATGGGGTACAATAACCGCCTTGGGGAGCGACTCCGGCTTCTCGGCGTGCCGTTCCGCCGCTTCGAGCATGGCGGCGATGCCGACTGCCAAGGTGTTTGGCTCTCCAGAGTAGAAAGCGCCGGCAACAGCGGCGGGACGAACTGGTTTCATAGGGTCTCCTTTTTTCAAGATAGCAGAAAGCAATGCCAAATTACTACGCTTTGATTCCAGCCGCCGGTTCCGGTTCGCGTATGGGCGGGGAAACGCCCAAGCAATATTTTTCGGTACTGGGTCGGCCACTGATCCATTATGCCGTCGCCGCCCTGTGCGCCTGTCCGCAAATTGCCAGTGTTTACGTAGTGTTGGCGCCAGATGACAAGCTGTGGCAAAGCTTTGACTGGAGCCATTTTTCCGCCAAGCTCAAGGTGCTTTATTGTGGCGGCGCGGAGCGTTTCGAGTCGGTGCGCAATGGGCTTGACGCCATCCGGGAGGAGGTCGGCTTCGAGGACTGGGTGCTGGTGCACGACGCCGCCCGGCCCGGATTGAACCGCGAGCTGCTCGACCGGCTGATCGCGGAAGTGGGCGATGACCCGTTCGGCGGCCTGCTGGCGGTGCCGGTGGCGGATACTCTGAAACGCGCTGACGCCGACAACCGCGTGCAGCGCACCGAGCCGAGAACTGGCCTGTGGCAGGCGCAAACCCCACAGATGTTCCGCTATGGACTGTTGCAGCGCGCTTTGTCGCTGCTGGACAGTGGGGCGACCGATGAGGCGCAGGCCGTCGAGAAACTCGGGTTCCAGGCCAAACTGGTGGCCGGCGATATGACCAATTTCAAGGTGACTTATCCGCGGGACGTCAAGCTGGCGGAACTGATACTGTCGGGAGGCAAGGCATGAGAGTGGGGCAGGGGTTCGATGTCCACCAGCTGGTGGAAGGGCGCAAGCTGATTATCGGCGGCGTGGACATTCCCCATGAGCGTGGCCTGCTTGGCCACTCCGATGCCGATGTGCTGCTCCACGCGATATGCGATGCGCTGCTGGGCGCGGCGGCGCTGGGCGACATTGGCCGCCATTTTCCCGATAGCGATTCGCGTTACAAGGGCATCGATAGCCGCAAGCTGCTGTGCGAGGTGGCGCGGCTGCTCCGGGAAAAGGGCTACGCCGTGGTTAACCTCGACGCCACCATAATCGCCCAGGCGCCAAAGATGGCGCCGCATATTGCGCACATGGCCGCAAACATTGCCTCGGATATGGGGGTGGCGGCGGGTTGCATCAATATCAAGGCGACCACTACCGAGAAATTGGGTTTTACCGGGCGTGGCGAGGGGATTGCGGCGCAGGCGGTGTGCCTGATCGAGAAGATTCAGGCCAGAAACTCGTCGCCCTGAAATGCCAGTACTCCCGAGCGTCCGGGAATTTCTCCCATTATCACTTCATGCCGGGGCAGGTCGGATAGCTCCAGCCCCTCGTAATATTGTCTCAGCGATACCAGCTCGTAGCCTTGCGCTTTCCATCCGGTGAGCAGTTCATCGAACGCACCGGCGAGTTTCATGCCTTCCAGTTCGGCGTGCAGGGTGTAGACGTGGCCGGTAGGCGGTTGTTTTCCCGTGAGCGAGAGCAAATGTTGGGCGACGTTGTCCGGGGTGATACCACCGATGCCGAGGACTTCGTCCAGTGTCGGCAGGGTGGTAGGCAACTGCGGGCAGGCGACGATTTCCGCGTTCCAGATCGGGATGAAGGGATGGGTGCCGCGCGTGTCGGAGCAGTAATCGAAGCCCAGGTGCTGTTCCAGGCGCAAGGCGTGGACGTTCATCTGCCAGCCGGCCGCGCCGTGAACCTTGGCGGGTTCGCCGAAGATTTGTTCAAAGCGGTCGCAGGCCCGTTTCATTTCCCTCGTCGTCCAGACGCCGTCCTGTTTTGCCACGTAATCCTGCCACTTGATGTGGTCGTAGCAGTGGATGCCGACTTCGAAGCCGTCGTCGCGCACCGCGCGCATGATGTCGCCGCAGCGCTTGCCGATATCGGGGCCGGGTAACAGCGTGCCATACATCAGGGTTTTGAGGCCGTAATGTTCCACCACCGAGGTGCGCGACACTTTCTTCATGAAGCCGGGGCGGAACACCCGCTTGATGGCGCGACCGGTGTGGTCGGGTCCGAGGCTGAACAGGAAGGTGGCGCCGGCTTCGTGTTTCTGCAGGATTTCGACCAGGCGCGGCACACCCTCGCGGGTGCCGCGATAGGTATCGACATCGATTTTTAGCGCGAGTTTCATGCTTCAAATTTCAAAATCATTAACCGCAAGGGACGCGAAGGACGCAAAGGAATTCATCTTGCTTTCCTTCGCGTAACCTTGCGTCCCTTGCGGTGGAAGGTCTGTTTATTCGACGAGCTTGCGCGCTTCGGCGACTTGACCCTTGTAGGCGTCGTAGATGTGCCTGAGCGCGTCGGCCATGGTGACTTGCGGCTTCCAGCCCAGATCTTTCATGGTGTTGTCGATCTTGGGAATGCGGTTTTGCACGTCCTGATAGCCTTTGCCATAATAGTCGGCGGAAGTGACTTCCAGTGTTTTCACCTTCTTGGCGGTTTCGGCATATTCCGGGTAGGTCACAGCGAGATCGAGCATCATCTTCGCCAGTTCCTTCACCGAGTAGTTGTTGGACGGGTTGCCGATATTGTAGATCTGGCCGGTGGCGACGCCGTTCTTGTTTTCGATGATCTTCATCAGCGCATCGATGCCATCAGAGGCGTAGGTGTAGGAGCGCTTGGCAGCGCCGCCGTCGACCAGCTTGATGTCCTCGCCGCGTACGATGTGGCCGAGGAACTGGGTAATCACGCGCGAGCTGCCTTCCTTGGCGGTATTGATATTGTCCAGCCCGGCGCCGATCCAGTTGAACGGGCGGAACAGGGTGAAATTGAATTCGGTCTTCATCGCGTAGGCCCAGATTACTCGATCCATCAACTGCTTGGAGCAGGAGTAAATCCAGCGCGGCTTGTTGATCGGGCCGAGAATCAGTTCGGAATTCTCGGGGTCGAATTCGTCGTCGCGGCACATGCCGTAGACTTCGGAAGTCGACGGGAAAATCAGGTGTTTGCCGTATTGCACGCACTGGCGCACGATCGGCAGGTTGGCCTCGAAATCCAGCTCGAATACCTTGAGCGGCTCCTTGACGTAGGTGGCCGGAGTGGCGATGGCGACCAGCGGCAGGATGACGTCGCATTTCTTGACGTGATATTCGATCCATTCCTTGTTGATGGTGATATCGCCTTCGAAGAAGTTGAAGCGCGGATTGTCCATCAGCTCGGTGACGCGCTCGCTGTACATGTCCATACCGTAAACTTCCCAGTCGGTCGTTTCCAGAATGCGCTTGGACAGGTGATGGCCGATGAAGCCGTTCACGCCCAGGATCAATACCTTTTTCATCGTTTTTTCCTAAGTCAAAAAATAAAAAACTATTCCCCCAGCGGCAGGGAATCCTTGCCGCTGGCGATCAATTCATCGGCGGTCATCGCCTTGCCGTCGACCTCGCAGGTGAGGATGCGCAACATGCTGCCGTCGCCGCATTCGGCATAGCAGCGGCCATTCTCGCAGTACAGTGCCGGCCCTAACCCACGTCCTTTACGCTGTGGTTCGACCAGGGTTTGCAGCACCCGCATCGGCCTGCCGGCAAGCCAGGTGTAAGCGCCGGGGTAGGGCGGTGCAACCGCGCGCACCAGGTTGTGGATGGACTGCGCGCTTTGCAGCCAGTCGATTTTACCATCTTCCGGCCGTCTTCCGCCGAAATATCCACCTTGGCTCAAATCCTGCGGCTTGAGCCGGGCAGTGCCGGTCAGCAGCGCGGGCAGGCAGCGGTTGAGCGCGACCTCGGCGGCGCAGGTGGCTTTGTGGAACACTTCCAGCGCGGTGTCGTTGGGCAGGATGGGGATAGCCTGCTGATCGACGATGGCGCCATTGTCGGGTTTCTCATTCATCACGTGCAGGGTCGCGCCGGTTTCGCGTTCACCCTTGATAATCGCCCAGTTGATCGGCACCCGGCCACGGTAGTGGGGCAATAGCGAGCCATGCATATTGAAGGCGCCGCGCGTCGGGATGTCGAGCAGCGGTTTTTTCAGCATGTTGCGGTAGTAGAAGGAAAAAATGAAATCCGGTTCGAGTCCCTGGATCTGCGCGATGATTTCCGGCGTATTGGGATCGTCCGGCGTGATCACGGGGATGTCATGCAGGGCCGCCAGCTTGGCGACGCTGTCGAACCAGATGTTTTCGTTCAGGTTGTCGGTGTGCGTCACCACCAGAGGAATTTCAATGCCATGGGCAAGCAGCACCGACAGGCAGCGCACGCCTACGTTGTGGTAAGCGAAGATGACGGCGCAGGTCATAGATCGAAAACCTGTTTAACCGCAAAGGACGCGAAGGAACGCGAAGGGAAAAACTTAAATCCCTTGCGTACCCTTGCGTCCCTTGCGGTGAAATTGCAGTTATTCATTTTTTTCCAACACTGCCTGCACCAGATACCTCGGTCGATGGCGCACCTGCTGGTAGACCCGGCCGACGTATTCGCCGAGCAGGCCGATGCCGAACAGGGTGATGCCGATCAGGAAGAAGGCGATGGCGAATAGGGTGAATACGCCTTCCGCCTCCGGGCCTACAATGATGCGGCGGATCAGCAGGAAGACGACAAACAGCGCGGAAAGTATCGAAACCGCGATACCGACCAGCGAAAACATCTGTAGCGGCACCACCGAGAAGCCGGTCATCAGGTCGAAATTGAGGCGGATCAGGCTGTAGAGCGAATATTTCGATTCGCCCTCGGCGCGCTCCTCGTGCTCCACCACCACTTCAGCGGGGTGCTGGGCGAAGGTGTAAGCCAGCGCCGGGATGAAGGTGTTGACCTCCTTGCAGGAGTTGATGGCGTCGATGATGTCGCGGCTGTAGGCGCGCAACATGCAGCCCTGGTCGGTCATCTTGATGCGGGTGATGCGTTCGCGCAGCCGATTCATGGCGCGCGAGGCGACGTGGCGCCACCAGCTG
>Ga0307376_10000270_pt1 | contig 70000 bp, 62 predicted proteins | sample TR2MG_FD_202536 | JGI IMG/M metagenome (GOLD analysis project Ga0307376, IMG submission 202536) | Soil microbial communities from Risofladan, Vaasa, Finland - TR-2 | ecosystem: Environmental > Terrestrial > Soil > Coastal area > Acid sulfate soil | place: Finland: Risofladan, Vaasa | collected...
ATCCCGTGGCGGCGGAAGGTCTCGAGGGCTATCGCGAGTCTCCGGTCGCGCATCTCGGCGTCGAAGAAAATGGACTTGAAGCGCGCGCGGCTCAAGGCCGTGTCGCCCAGGTCCCGCACGATGCCGGTGGGCTCTCCGTCGGCGTCGCGCAGGACCTGACCGCGAGGCGGATCGCGACGGCCCTTCGCTATGCCGATGGCGCGCAGGGCTGCGCTGTTGAGCCACTGGGCGTGGCCCGAAAACTGGCTCAGGACCACGGGATTGCGGGGGAAAGCCTCGTCGAGAATTTCCTTGCGGGGCGCGGGACAGGCGGGATAGTCCCAGTTGTAGGCCATGAGCACGCGCCCGGGCGGAGCGTCCGCGAAGCGCTCGCGCAGAAGCTCGACGATGCGCCGGCCGTCGAGGCCGCCGAGATCGGGAGCCAAGGCGTGATCGCCCAGGATGACGGCGTGGACATGATTGTCGTTGAAGCCGGGTACGACGGCCCGGCCGCCGAGATCGCGGAGATCCGCCTCTGGGCCCGCCTTGTCCGCCGCCTCTTTCGGGTCGCCTACATAGGTGATCCGGCCGTCCTTGACCACCAGGGCCTCGGCGCGCGGCCGGGCCGGGTCGAGGGTGACGAAGCTTCCGTTCTTCCACAAAGTCGTCGACATCGTGGAATCAAGCTACTGTTCCGCGAAGGCTCGGTCAACGGGGAAGAACGCTCCGACCGGATAGTGTTACGAAGACTGTTGATGGCCCAGGATGCTGCCAACTTTAGGTAGTTGAAACATGAGCGGGGTACTACCTGTCGTGCCGTCCACAGGGTTCGTAACACTGCTGGGAACCCGCCGTTTCCTCTTTTCACCCTTCGCTCGGCGTGCTAGAGTGGGCGGAGGAATCCCGCCTCATGACGGCGGCTTCAATTTTGGACGAAAGGAGGGTTCCCCATGGATCCATCACCGTGCGACGGTTCGAATCCACTGGACGATCCCGGAGAATCTCCGCGTACGAGCGCGGACGAGCATCCTGAACCTTCTTTCGCCCCGCGGCCGACCTGCCCCCTCCCCTAAGATAGCCTTCCGTCGGGGCCCGGCAAAAGAACGCTCCCGATCCCCGTCCGCCTTCGCCGATACCGCATCGATGGAGGCATCATAATGAACGATCTTCTCGCGATCCGTTTCGCCCCGCCGGGGCCGATCGCGCCGCGGCTTCGCGGCGCCGCCCGCGGGTAGGGGCCGGCTATGCCTATCCTGCCCAGGCTTTTCGCCTCATCGCTGTCGCGCGCCCTCCCGGCCTCAGGCAAGGTCGATCCGGCCAACGAGCGCCGGCTGCGCGAGGCCTGCGCCGCCGAGCCCGAGGCGGCCCTGGCCATGGCCGAGTCTTCCCCCTCCGGCCTCAGCGAGGAACAGGTTCTCGACCGGCAGAGGGATTACGGGCCCAATGTCCTCGCCGGCGAGAAGCGCCGGGGCTTCTTCTCGGAAATCGCCTCTCGCTTCAAGGATCCCCTGGTCATCATCCTCTTTCTCATCTGCGCCGTCTCCTACGGGACGGGCGACATGGTCTCGGGCTCGATCGTGCTCGGCATGATCTTCATCAGCGTCTTCCTCGCCTATTTCCAGGAGCGCCGGTCGAGCGACGCGGCCGAAAAGCTCAAGCTGATGGTGCAGGCGAGTTCCGTGGTCGTCCGTGGCGGCAAGGAGCTCGAGATTCCCATCAGCGAGGTGGTGCCCGGCGACCTGATCGTCCTGGCCGCCGGCTCGATCGTGCCCGCCGACCTGCGCGTCCTGTCGACCAAGGATTTCTTCGTCACCCAGGCGGCCCTGACCGGCGAGTCGATGCCGGTCGAGAAGTTCCCCGCGCCCGACGCCGGAGTCTCCGGCATCTTCAGCCTGGGCTCGGCCTGCTTTCAGGGCTCCACCGTTCTCTCGGGCTCCGCTCGGGGTGTCGCCGTCAACACGGGCATGCGCACCTTCCTCGGCTCGGTCGCGGCCGACATAGCCGGTCCCAAGGGCCTGACCGACTTCGACAAGGGCGTGAAGTCCTTCGTCCTCCTCATGATCAGGTTCATGCTGGTCATGATCTCGATCATCTTCCTGGTGCAGGGGCTCTTCAAGCACAGCTGGATCGAAGCCCTGCTCTTCGGCCTGTCGGTGGCGGTCGGCCTCACTCCCGAGATGCTGCCCATGATCGTGACCGTCTGCCTCTCCAAGGGAGCGGTCTTCATGGCGCGCAAGAAGGTGATCGTCAAGAAGCTCAAGGCGATCCAGAACCTCGGCGCGATAGACATCCTCTGTACCGACAAGACGGGGACCATCACCCAGGACAAGGTCGTGCTCGAGAAGCACGTCGATGTCACCAACCGGCCGAGCGAGGACGTCCTGCGCTACGCCTGGATGAATTCCTACTACCAGACCGGACTGCGCAACCTCCTCGACAACTCCATCCTTTCCAACGAAGATCTCGACGTGGAGCGCTCCTTGCGCAAGGTCGACGAGATACCCTTCGACTTCAACCGCAAGCGCATGTCGGTCATCGTCGACTACGAGGGCGACCACGTGCTCATCTGCAAGGGCTCGGTCGAGGCCATATTCCAGGCCTGCGACAAGTACCAGATCGACGAGGACGTCTTTCCCCTCATCGAGATCGTCAAACAGGACATCCTCGAGGAGTACGCGAGCCTTTCATCTCAGGGCTACCGCGTGCTCGCGATCGCCTATCGCGAGTACTCCTCCGACAAGGAAAGCTTCTCCGCCTCCGACGAGACCGGGCTCACCATGCTCGGCTACCTCGCCTTCTTCGACCCGCCGAAGGACTCGACCGAGAAGGCCATTGCCTCGCTCGCGAAGCACGGCGTGAGGGTGAAGGTCCTCACCGGCGACAACGAGCTCGTCACGGCCAAGGTCTGCGAGGACGTGGGCTTCAAGGCCGAGAAGGTAATCACCGGCAAGGAGCTCGACGCCCTCGAACCGCGAGCCTTCGCCGCGGCGGTGGAATCGCACGACGTGTTCGCCCGGCTCACCCCCGCGAACAAGGAGCAGATCGTGGGGACGCTCCGCTTCGGCGGCCATGTCGTGGGCTTCATGGGCGACGGGATCAACGACGCGGCCGCCATGCGCGCCGCCGACGTGGGCATCTCGGTCGACACCGCCGTGGACGTCGCCAAGGAGTCGGCCGACATCATCCTCCTGGAGAAGAACCTCCTGGTGCTGGAAGACGGCATCGTCGAGGGGCGGCGGGTCTTCAACAACATCATCAAGTACATCAAGATGGGCGCCAGCTCCAACTTCGGGAACATGTTCTCGATGCTCGGCAGCTCGATCATCCTGCCCTTCCTGCCCATGGCTCCCGTGCAGATCCTGCTCAACAACCTGCTCTACGACATGTCGCAGACGGGCATCCCCCTGGACAATGTCGACGCCGAGCAGCTCGAGCGGCCGCAGAGCATGGACATCTCCTTCATCAGGCGCTTCATGGTCTACATCGGCCCCATCTCGTCGATCTTCGACTACGCCACCTTCGGCCTCATGTGGTGGTTCTTCGGCTGTTCGGGCTTCATCGCGCCCGGCGCCACGGAAGCCGCTCGGCTCCACTTCGAAGCGCTGTTCCACACGGGCTGGTTCGTCGAGTCCCTCCTCACCCAGACGCTCATCGTCCACATCATCCGCACGAACCGCATCCCCTTCATCCAGAGCCGCGCGAGTCTGGCCATGGTGTCGACGACGACGCTCATCATGGCGATCGGCGTCGCCCTGCCCTACACCCCGGTTGCCGCCGTCCTGGGCTTCGTGCCGCTTCCGCCCATCTTCTGGCTCTGGATCGCGCTCTTCCTCCTCGTCTATTCCATACTCACCCATCTCGTCAAAACCTGGTTCGCCCGCACCCAGGCCAGAATCGCGCGACCCCGATCGGGCGCCGCCACAGCCGGAGGTAATCTACGATGAAAAGCCTGCTCGAAGCCCTCGAGGAGGGCCGCCTCATTGAGCTGCCCGAATGCGACAAGGGCAAGGCGCTCGAACTGCTCGCCCACCTCATCGAGGCCATTCCCGACATCGGGACGAAGAGCGACCTCATGAAGAGCGTCATGGAGCGCGAGGTGCAGTCGAACACCGGCATCGGCCGGGGCGTCGCCTGTCCGCACTGCCGGACCCCGAACGAGGGCGAGCTGCTCTGCGCGGTGGGCTGGTCGCCGTGCGGCATCGATTACGGCGCCCCCGACGGCAAGGGCGTGCACCTCATCGTCATGTACTACGTCCCCGACTCGGAGCGCAACGCCTACTTGAAGGAAATCTCGGGCTTGGCCAAGGCGATATCCGCGGGCGACACGATCGAGTCGGTGTCGAGCCTTCCGGACATCCATACGGTGCGCGAAAAGCTCCTCGACTGGGTGGGGCTGGCCGTCAACGAGACGATGCCCGAATCCAAGGCGCGGATGATCAAGCTCGAGGCGCGGCAGGCCATCGCGGCCACCCAGGCGCCGGCGGCCCCTCCCATGATCCTGGCCTCGGGGGCCCACTTCCTGCCCTTCCGCCTCGTCACCTGGCGCTCGGGCGCGGTCGTGCTCTGCAACGATCCCGGACTGGCCGAGAGCCTCGAGAAGATGGCCGACCTGGGATCGCGCATCGCGATGTCGCGCGAGTTCGACCTGCCCGACTACCGCATCGCCGTGCTCTCCGAGTCCATCTTCGCCGGCAACCGCAAGGAGTACGAGGCGGTGGCGATCCGTCTGGGCTGAAGCGGGGCGCCCTCTCCTCTCAGCGGGGCGGCCCGCATCAGCGCGGCTGCGCGGCAGGCCGGCCCGGGGCCGCGTGAGACCGCGCGGCCCCGCATCGGCGCGGCAGGCGCAGCGCGGCCGATCCGGCGCAGCGCCGGGGACCGCCTAGGTCCCTACTTCCAGGCCGTCATCACGTAGGCGTAGAGGTTCCTGGCCTGGGACGCGCTCACGGCTGAGGCCGGGAAGCCCGGCATGTTGCCAGCCGAGCCGTCGGGCATGGAGGGCTTGCGGATGAAGGCGACGAAGTCGTCGAGGGTGGCGAGTTTCTTCGAACCGCGGACGGGCAGCGAACTCACGAAGACATTGCCGCCGCCCACGTGGCAGCCCTCGCAGTCGTCCGCGAAGAGTCTGCGGCCCGCCTTGGCGTCGCCCGCCGCGGCCGGAGAGGCCGCCGCCGCCGAAGTGGCCTGCGTCGGCGCTTGCGGCACCGCGGAGCCCGCGGCCGGGGAAGCCGCGGCGCTCAGCTTGGTCGTGCCCGTGTCCCTGCCGTAGATGATCCCGGCGCCGTAGTATCCGAGGCCCACCACGGTGAGCACGCTGAGCGAGTAGATGACCAGCATCCAGCCGTTGCGGGGCTTGGCCTTGCCGCCCAGGATCACCCCGATGACGAGCAGGGCGACGAGCAGGACGGCCAGGAACATCTTCACCTTTATGGCGGGCATGAGCACCGCGTGGTAGAAGTGGATCCAGTCGAAGACGCCGAACAATATGGTGGGGAAGACGAAGATGAGGGCCAGGATCGAGACGTGCCGAGCCGTCAGGGCGAGCCGCTCGCGCTTGAAAATGAGGGCCACGGCGAAGAAGACGAATGCGCCGATGACGAGCCCGATGGGGATATGCGTCATGGGCGAGTGGATCGGGTCGGTGAATCCTAGGGAAGCGAGCATCCTGTACAGGGCGGCGATCACGATCGGCCTCCTTCACTGAAAACCATTGAAGGCTAGGCTACCCTCAATCGCTCCCGCTGTCAAATCATCCACTTGAGGCTCACTTGACCAGGCCGCATCTTCGGAGCGATATTACAAAGTAATACTGATCGTTTTCCGATGGAGTCAGCAATGGGAAGTCCCAAGACCGAACTCGTCAGCTTGAAGGTCGAAGCCGCCCTGGCCGAGCGGATCGACCGCATGCCCAACAAGAGCGAGTTCATACGCAATGCCATTCTCGCGGCGCTGGACAATACCTGCCCCCTCTGCCAAGGCACGGGCGTCCTGAGTCCCGAACAGCGCGCGCATTGGGAGCGCTTCACGACGCATCACCGCGTCCAGAGGTGCAGCGACTGCCACGCCGTGTACTTAAGCTGCGAGTACGGCGCCGAGGCCGTCACCGAAGCGGGCCGACCATGACGGCTCTCGCCTCGGTGTTCGTGACGCCCTTCGCCTCCAACGGCTTCATGTCCAACGCCCTCATCGCGGGGATGCTCGTCTCCATAGCCTGCGGCATTGTCGGCACGTTCGTGGTCCTGCGCGGCCTCGCCTTCATCGGCGACGCCCTGGCCCACGGCGTGCTCCCGGGCGTCGCGGCGGCCCTCCTTCTGGGCCTCCCGGGCATGCTCGGGGCGGCGGTCGGCAGCCTGGCCATGATCCTCGGCATAGGCTTCGTCACCCGGAAGTCCAATCTCTCCTCCGACACGGCGATAGGCCTGCTCTTCGTGGGCATGCTGGCGCTCGGCGTGGCCATCGTCTCGCGCTCACGCTCCTTCTCGGGCGACCTGGTGCGCATCCTCTTCGGCGAGATACTCGGGATCAGCTCGGCCGAGATCCTGGGCCAGCTCGTAGCCACCGCGGTGATGGCCCTCGTCGCCGCGATTTTCTACCGCCCCTTCCTCCTCCTCTGCTTCAGCCCCGAGCAGGCCGAGACCTCGGGCTTCTCCGCGCGGCGCTACCACGCGGTCATGCTGACCATGATCGCGGTGACCGTCGTCGTGTCCTTCCGCACCGTGGGCACGCTCCTCGTGTTCGGCATGCTGCTGGCGCCGGCCGCCACAGCCGCGCTCTTCTCGCGGAAGATCGTCACGATGATAGCCGCGTCCTCGGCCATCGGCATCGCGGCGGTCTATCTGGGACTCCTGTCGAGCTATCAGTTCAATCTCGCCGCCGGCGCGTCCATAACCCTGGTCGCCACGCTCATCTTCTTCCTCGCCCTCACGGCCAAGCACGTCTACAGGCGAGTCGTGCGGCTCGCGGAGGACTCTGGCCAGGCAAAGCCCGAAGGGAGCGCGGCATGAGCGCCGACGGAACGGCGACGATCGCGAAGAGCCGCGCCGAGGGCAAGGTTCTCTCCGCCGTACAGCTCACGGTCGGCTACCAGCGCGAGGTCGTGGTGGAAGGCATAGACCTCGGCCTGGAGCCGGGCAAGACCCTGGCGCTCGTCGGCTCCAACGGATCGGGCAAATCCACCTTCCTGAAGACGATCGCCGGCCTCCTGCCCCCGCTCGCGGGTTCGCTCGAGGTGCTCGGCGGCAAACCCCTCGGCTCGCCCGCCGACGTGGCCTACATGGGCCAGTTCCAGCCCTCCACCGGCACTCTCCCCCTGCGCGCCATCGACGTGGTGCGCATGGCGCGCTTCGCCCGCCGCGGTCTCGTGGGCCGCATGCGAGCCGAGGACGAGGAGGCCGTGCGCCGCGCCATGGACGTGATGGGAGTGACCCAGATCGCGCGCGCTCCCTTGAATACCCTGTCGGGGGGGCAGCGGCAGCGCGTGTTCATAGCCCAAGCCTTCGCGCGCGAGGCCAAGCTCATTCTCCTCGACGAGCCGGCCACGAATCTCGACGCCCATTCGCGCGAGACCTACCGCCGCATGATCGGCGAGGCGGTCTCGGCCGGAGCCTCCATCGTCATCGCCACCCATGACATTGAAGAGGCGACCGCCTGCGACTACGCCCTCCTCCTGGCCCGCAAGGTCGTGGCCTTCGGTCCCGGCTGCAAGGTGCTGCGCGCCGAAACCCTCATGTCCACCTTCGGGATCGTGGGACACTACACGAAGGACGGAACCGTCGTGGTCGAGCGAGAGCACGGGCACGACTGCGAATAGCTAGCGATTCCCGTCGTTCATGCGCTTCTTGATCCAGCGCCAGACGGCGCCGCAGCCGAGGCCGATTCCCGCGAGGAGCGAGAGTACGAGGAAGACCGGTCCGGTCTTGAGCCAGGCGTCCACGGCGCGCCCCGCGAGGATGCCGAGGAGAATCGGCACCGCGATGCTCCAGCCGACGACGCTCAGGGTGCCCAACCAGCGAAGCGCCGCCTTCCGGTCGGCGAGCTGCTTTCGGCGGTCGGCTTCCTCGTCCCGCGAACCGGAGCCATCGTCGGGGAGGCTCTTCTTCCCGCTCATTCGTCCACCGGGGAAGCGACGGCATGCTGGCGAAACTGGGTCGGGGAGAGCGCCGTGTGCTGCTTGAAGATCCTGTTGAACGCCGACTTCGAGTTGAAGCCGCATTCGAGCGCCATGTCGAGGACGCTCTCAGCGATTCTGCGAGGATCGACGAGGCAGAGCTTGACGTCCTCGACGCGCAGGCGATTCACGTAATCGTAGAAGCTCGTGCCGAGGCGCTGGTTAAGCAGCTGCGACAAGTGGTGCGGTGAGGCGTGGAGCAGCGCGGCGAGCTTGGAAAGGGTCAGGTCGGGGTCGGTGTAGGGCCGCTTGGACCGCACGGCGCGGTCGAGCCGCTCGAGGAGGAGATCGCCGTCCTCCTCCGATATGCCCGACTTCTCGTACTTGCGCCTGAGCTCTCCCTGGGGCTCGGCGCGCAGGGCGGGCTTGGCGACCAGGAACACGTCGGGTTCGTGGAAGGCCTTGTAGCTGATGTAGTAGGCGGAGAAGACGGCCGCCAGCGGGGCGAAGAGATACATGAACCTGAATTTCAGGAACAGGAAGAAGAGCAGGTACGAGGCCGTGCCCGCGGCGAGGGCCAGGGCGAAGGCCGCGAGCACCTTCCGCATCCACGCCAGCGTGATCGAGTCGATCGAGGAGTAGGCCTCGCGGATCATGGTCTCGTAGCGGCGCACCTTGAACCAGATCGCGCCGAGGTAGATCCAGAGCTGGAGCTCGAAGGCTATCTCGTACCAGAATCGATCGAAATACTCGGCGGCCGTGTAGCGGCCGTTGTGCAGCCAGACCTCCACGAAGAGCATCTTGAAAACGCGGTCCTCCAGGTAGAAGGGGAGACAGAGAGGCATGAGGACGAGGGCGCCGCCGAGGTGGAGGAAGAGGCTCTTCCGCATCGCCACCGAGGGGCTCACCAGGGTCTGGACGTACAGGAAGAGCACGGGCCCCATGAGGAGCCGAAAGGCCGGCTCCAGCCCGATGAGGAAGGGAGCGCTGCGGTAGAGGCCGCTGCGGTAGAGGATCCCGTTCATCGTCGCCAGGGGGAGCACGAGAAAGAAGAGCGCGAGAATGCGGTTGGCCCTGCGATTGCCCCGGTCGGCCCGCCAGAACACGAAGGCCAGGAAGAGGCACTGCGTGGAGCCGAGGATGAGGATCAGAGAGAGAGTATCGATGCTCGCGTGCATTCACTCCTTGTTGCCGCCGCCGGTCATGCCCATCACGATGTACTTCTGGAAGAAGATCGCGATCAGAAGGGGCGGGATCGACGCGATAACGCCTCCCGTGGTGATCATACCATAGTCCACCGAATTCTTGCCGGTGAATTCGGCTATGGCGACCGGGATCGTCTTGGCCGCGAGACTCGAAGTGAAGATGAGCGAGAAGAAGAACTCGTCCCAGGAGAGCAGGAAGGCGAGGATGCCGGTGGCGATCAGCCCGGGCCGAGCCATCGGCACGTAGACATAGCGGAGCGTCTGCAGCCGCGTGCAGCCGTCGATGAGAGCCGCTTCCTCGAAGCTTTTCGAGATCGAGCCGAAGTAGCTGCGCATGACCCAGACGACGAAGGGTATCGTCATGGAGAGATAGAGGAAGACGAGGGTGACCTTCCGGTCGAGGAGGCCCAGCGCGCTGATGGCCACGTACAGCGGCAGGACGATCACGATGGGCGGGATCATGTAGGTGAACAAAAGCGCGTACAGCAGCTTTTCCTTGAACGCGAAGCGGAGGCGCGCGAAGGAATAGGAGGCGAGGGCGCCCACGACGAGTCCGACGGCGGTCACCAGCGAAGCGACTATCAGGCTGTTGAAGAGGGCGTACTTGAAGGCCCGGGCTATCTCCTCGCCTCCGGGCGCGAAGACCGCCGCGTAGCGCGCGAAGCTCAGATGCCCGGGCGGGAAACGCAGGGGCAGGGAGATCAGATCCCGGCGCTCGGACAGGCTGGACACGAGCAGCCACAGGAAGGGCACCATGACGAACAGGAAGAGAAGGAAGCCCATAGCGCACTGGAAAAGGGTGAATCCTCTGCGCCGGAGCGAGCTGCGCTGCTTAGTCATTGACGTCCTCCTGTTTTCCCAGCCGCAGGTAGATGACCGTCAGGGCGAGGACCAGGAAGGCGATCACATAGGAGATGGTGGCCGCGGCCGAATAATTCAGGTTGTCGAAGCCGCGGAGATAGGCGTCGTAGGTCAGGACCTTCGTGCCGTTCGCGGGGCCGCCCTTCGTCATGACATAGAACAGGTCGAAGGCTTTGAACTTGTCCATGGAACGCATGACGACCACGACGAGAAGGGTCGGCACGAGATGCGGAAAGGTGACATAGCGGAAGCGCCTGAAAACGCCCGCTCCGTCGATCCGCGCCGCCTCGTAGAGCGCCTTGTTGATGAACTGGAGGGCCGCGAGAAAGAAGATCGCCGAGTAGGGGGCCATCTTCCAGACGTCGGCGAGGATGACCATGTTCATCGCGAGCCAGGGTTGCCCCAGCCAGGCATGGTACTCCTTTATGAGGCCGAGCCAGGACAATAGCGCGTTGAGCGCCCCGTAGTCGGGATGGAGAATCCACTTCCAGAGGGCGCCGGAGACGAGAGTCGGAATCGCCCAGGGCAGGATCACCAGGGAGCGCAGGACGCCGACGCCGGGGAAGGATCCCGCGAGGAGGAGGGCGAAGAGGAGGCCCAGTCCGGTCTCCAGCACGAGAGACACGAAGGTGAAATAGAGGGTCCGGCCGAGGGAGGACCAGAACCAGGACGCGCCCAGGACCGAAGCGTAGTTCGCGAGGCCGGTGAAGCGCCCTTTCGTGGCCGAAAGCAGATTCATGTTTATGAGCGTGTAGCCGAAGGTGATGAGAAGCGGCAGCAGAATGACGATGAAAATCAGCAAAGCCGCCGGCGTCAGAAGGAGGAAGGCGAAGCCCTGTTCGCTCAGATCGCCCTCGCCTCCCCTCCCCCTGGCCCTTCTTCCGAGTGACTCCCGCTGCTCCGACCTCATGCTGGCTTCTCCAGGCGAACAAGATGATCCGCCGCCGGCGGACGAAAAGGGAAATGCGGAGGCTCGCCGAGCGAGCCTCCGGCTTCGAGCTTACTGCTGGGCCAGGGACTCGGCCTCGGACTGGGCTTCCTTCAGGGCCTGGTCGACGGACTTCCTGCCGAGCAGCGCCTGCTGGATCTTCACCTGGAGCATCGAGGAGAAGGCGCTGTAATAGGGCACCTTCGGCCGGTTGACGATGTAGTCGTACTGCGTCTTCGCCACCGCGACGACATCGGGATTCGACTTCACGACATTGGGATCGGTGTACAGGCTTCGCCAGATGGGCAGGGAGTTCGCGGGGTGGGCCTTCTGGAAATCCTTGCCGGTCATGTAGAGGATGTAGGCCCAGGCTTCGTTCGGGTGCTTCGAGCCCGAGGCGATGCAGAGCGGCTGCCCTCCGTTGACGGTCGCGCTCTTCACCCTCCCGTTGCCGGGGATCATCGCGATGCCCACGTCCCCGACGACCTTGGACTGGCTCGGATCGTTGGCGACACCGTAGGCATAGGTCCAGTTGAACATGAAAGCCGCGTTGCCGCCCTCGAAGACGCCGTTGATGTCGTCCTCGCCGTAGACGATGGACTTCGGGTTGACGAGGCCGTCCTTGATAGCTCGGACCATCCACTCGAGCGCCTTCCTGTTCGCCTCGGTGTCGAGCGTGGGCTTGCCGTCCTTGGCCATGGCGCCGCCGAAGAGGGCGGTGATTGTCGTGAAATCGCAGCTGAGGGTCTCGGCCTGGTTCCAGGGCAGGACGATCGGGTATTCCACGATCTTCTTCGCCTTGAGGACCTTGGCCTGGGCGATCATCTCGTCGAGAGTGGCCGGAGCGCGCTTGAAGCCGGCCTGGGCGAGCATCTTCTTGTTGAAGTACAGGTAGCGGACGTCGTTGATCCAGGGCATGCCCCAGTACTTGCCGAGATATTCGCAGGCGTCGAGCGCGCCCGGGAAGATGTCGGCCTTGTCGGCGGCTGCCAGCGGCGGTATCTCCTTCACGATGCCGCCCACGGCGAACTTGGCGGTGAAGGGACCGTCGGAGAGCACGACATCGTAGCCGCCCGCGGCCGCGGCGGTGAGAATCTTCTGCTCGAGATCCTCGTAGGCCACGAAGGTGAGGTTGACCTGGATATCGGGGTTCCTGTCCATGAAGTCCCTGGTGCCTGCGGTGATGTCCTCCTCGCTGAAGCCCGCCTGTTTCATGAACAGGGCGTTGAGCACCACCTTGTCGGCCGCCCAGAGCCCGACGCCCATGAGCGCCATTAGGGTCAATGCCGCGATAGCCTTTCTCGTCATACGATAGCCTCCTGGCGCCGTCATATCGGGTCTCGCGGGAGCGAAAGCCCCGCCTCGCCTGCGGTCACCTACTCTATATCCGCACGGTTTTGAAAACCCGTCGTCCCTCCCGATCGGGAGGGACTGTTCTCGCGATGAAAAGGCCCGTCATGCGAGCCGAATCCTTCCCCGGAGATTCGATTAGCCGCGGAATTCGTTGCCGATTTTCCTGGCCCTGAGGGGATGATCCATGTCGACGCCAAGGGCGGCGCCGACCGAGACCAGCACGTTCCAGCCCGCGCAGAGCTGGATATACGGAGAGAAATCGCCGTACGAGGGTATCCGGAGCGTGGGGAAACGCGTCTCGCGGTCGGCGATGGCGAGCAGGGGCGAACCGACTCCTCGGACGAGGACCTCCTCGAACTTGGCCTCCTCCTCCGGGTAGGGCTCCACCACGATCACGGCATCGGAGGGGCCGAGGACTTCCTCGATCCCGTGCACGGCGTAGGTCCCTTCCAGGAAGTCGGCCTTCTTCCGCGCGATTTCGTTCGTCTTGAGCGTGAGCTCCTCGGCGACGCCGTCGTTGCGCCCCGCCCAGCAGATCGTCCCCGCGGCGCTCAGGGCCGCGACGAACTCGGCGGGGACGGCGGAGCGCAGCGCCTGGTCCATGAGCTCGGCCAGGCGCCCGAGGTCGGGGAGTTCCCGTCCGTCGCGCGCCCGGAAAAGGATGTCGTAGAACAGGGCCTCCTCCACGACGCTCTTCGTCGCGGCCACGGCCGTCTCCGGCCCGCAGGCAAGGACATAGGAGGCATCCGGCTCCTGGGCGAGGGGCGTGCCCGCGTTCGCGACGAGCCCGACGACTCCGGCGCAGCCGGTCTCGCGGAGCTTTCGGAGGAGCCGGACGCCCTCCTTGGTCTTTCCCGAGTTGGAGGCTATGAACACGAAGCATTCGCGCAGGTCGTACTCGAGAGCCTGGGTCGCGGCCTCGGTATGGAGCCTGTCCCGGTACCCGTGCCTCCACGCGTCCGCGAGGACCTTCTTGGCGGGGAAGATGCGCGAGGAGCCCTCTCCCGAGAGGAGAACGGCGTCCCCCCTGACCCGATCGGCGAACGAGGTTATGCGCTTCAGGTCCAGGCCGCGGACATGGTCCGGCACTTCGAGCATTTCACGGACGAGGGCGTAGCGCAGCTGCGCCGGATCTGCGGTATTCATGGCGGCTCCTTAGCCCCCGCCGCGCTTGTCCCGGCGATCGGCCGGGAGAAATCTTCATCGTTCGCGTGCGGGCGCCGCGTCCATGACAGCCCGATTCGGGGCGGCTGTCGTCCATCCCGATCGGAAGAGACCGTTTTCGAGGCAAAAAAGAATTATCTCAAGGTTTGGGCAGGCTCATGAACTCCCGGAACTCGTACTCGATCCTTCCGTCCTCCCTGACCTGCATGAGGGCATGGCCCTTGGCGACCATCGACTGGAGCACGCGTTCGGCCTCTTCGAGGCTGAGTTCGGAGCCGATGGCTATGAGGGCGGGGGTCACGCGGCCGCCGCGCTCCTGGGCCACGCGCAGCACGCTTCGCTCCGCCTCGGCCTTGCGTTCGGCAGGCCCCAGCTTCCGACGCGGCGGCGCGGCGGCTCGTTCCGCGACGAGGCCGCGAAGACCGGACACGAAGGGAAGGAGACCGGCGAATATGGCGACGAAGCCCGCCCAGGCGAAGTCGGGGCGCAGGATGGCGAGGGCGCCGAAGCCCAGGCCGACGGCGAGACCGCTTATCATACGCTCGAGTGGACTGCGGCGCCTCCTTCCGCGCTCGAGATTCGCCCCGTTTTCGTCGTCTTCGCGCCTCGAACTCATGAACTTTCCCTCCAATTTAGTTTACATACTACAACGAAAGGCCCGCCGGTCCTAGAAGCCGGACGGTGAGCCTATCGCGCGTCGCCAGCGCATATATTAGTATATTGGTCAAAACTCGTACCGCTTTTCATCGGGTGCCGCAGCTCGAGTCATCGAGACATTTAAGGAGAAAAGCGATGAAGATCGGAGTCAAGCTCATTCTCGGCTTCTGCGTCGTGGCGCTCATCGCCGGAGGCGTAGGTCTTTTCGGCATCACCAACATCCGGAGATTGGACAACCGGGATCGCTTCATGTATCAAAAAGCGGCCCTCCCCCTGGGTGAGGTCGGCAGGATGGCGGACTCCCTGAGCGAGATCAGGGCGGCCATCCGCGACATGTTCGCCCAGGCCGGGGCCGCGGGCATGGCCAAGCATGCGCTGATCGCTCCGGACGAAAAGATTGTGGACGACGAACTGGCCGCCTACAAGGCGACCCTGATCGATTCCGCGGACGAGCAGAGCTATGCCGGCCTCCTCAAGGACTGGAACGACTACAAGCTGCTGCTCGACCGCCTGACGAGCCTGGATAGCGCCGGAAAGGACGCCGAGGGGCTCGCCCTGGTGTACGGGGATGGGGCGAAAGTGGCTTCCGCCGTGGACGACGACGTCGGCAGGATCATCGATCAGAACGTGGCCAAGGCGAAGAACGTCTCGATCGAGAACACGACCCTCGCGGACGGGACCGTCACCGTCATGATCATCGTCCTGGCCGCGGCCCTGGCGCTTTCCGTGGTGCTGGGCATCATCCTTTCCCTCTCGATAACCAGGCCTCTCGGGCTCGCCGTGCATCTCGCGACCGCCATCTCCAAGGGGGATCTGGCTCTGGAAGTCGAGGCCCTCAAGAAAAAGCGGAAAGACGAGATCGGCATCCTCGGTATAGCCCTCAATGTCATGAGGGACAACCTCCGCGAGGTCATCGAGAAGATACAGGACACGGCCCGCAATCTCTCCGACGGCAGCAACGGCCTGAGCCGCTCCTCCGAAGAGATGGCCAAGGGTGTGGACGAACTGTCCCAATCCGCCCAGGCGCTTTCCCAGGGCGCTTCCGAGCAGGCCTCGAGCGCCGAGGAAGTCTCTTCCTCGCTCGAAGAGATGACGGCGACGATCAAGCAGAACGCCGACAACTCCCTGGAGACCGATCAGATCGCGCGGAAATCCGCGACCGACGCCCAGGAGAGCGGCAAATCGGTGACCGAGACGGTCGATGCGATGAAACTCATCGCCTCGAAGATTTCCGTGATCGAGGAAATCGCGCGGCAGACCAATCTGCTGGCCCTCAACGCGGCCATCGAAGCGGCCCGGGCCGGAGAGGCCGGGCGGGGCTTCGCGGTCGTCGCGAGCGAGGTGCGGAGGCTGGCCGAGCACAGCAAGACGGCGGCGAGCGAAATAGCCGCGATCTCGCAGAACTCCCTGACCGTGGCCGAGAACGCCGGAACCCTCGTGGCGAACATAATTCCGCAGATCCGGAAGACCGCCGAGCTCGTCCAGGAGATCAGCGCTTCGAGCCGGGAGCAGAACGCGGGCGTCGAGCAGATCAACAAGGCGGTTTCCCAGCTGGACCTGGTCATCCAGCAAAACGCCAGCTTCTCGGAAGAGCTTTCTGGCACCACGGAGGAGCTTTCGTCCCAGGCCGAGCAGGTGGCCGCGACGGCGGAGGAGCTCTCTTCCCAGGCCATGGTCTTGAACGACACGGTCGCCTATTTCCGCATCGGCGACACGGAACGAAGGTCGGGGGCGAGCACTTCCCGGCCGAAAGGCCACGAGGGAGGGCAGCCTAGCCTCTCGTCGCGACAGAGAGGGGAGCAGCCCCAGGCGAGGGCGGCTGCGCAGAAGCAGGCGGTTACGGCTATCACCACAAAGGAGTCAAAGGGTGAGACAGCGCCGCACGACAGGATGGACGACAGCTTCGAAAGCTTCTGAAGCCGGACTCGGTGAGGGGATATCGCGCCCCTCCTCCGAGGCCTTTGACAGTGTTACGGATACTGTGTATACTGACAATCGAGAGAGACGTTTGCGACATTGTACAAGTGCCCTTTCCTGCAGATGACCAGTTTTCGGACTTCCTGCGCCCCGCCACACCAGGTCAGGCCAAGAACAACGGTTCGGTCAACTACAGTTGCCGTAAAGAACTTACTGCTTCGTTTGTCCAGAGCTCCCTCACAATTTTCCCCCATGACAAACCATGGAGGAAAAGAACACTTGTCGTAGACAAGTGCACTTTGAAGGTCCGACGCGGAAAACGTCGGGCGAAGGAAGCCATCATGGGCAAGAAACTGTATGTCGGGAATCTCAGCTACAACACGTACGAGGCCAGCCTCAGGGACCTCTTCCAGGCCTACGGCCAGGTCGCTTCGGTGAAGATCATCACCGACCGCGATTCCGGCAACTCCAAGGGCTTCGGTTTCGTGGAGATGGGCTCGGATGCCGAGGCCAGCGCCGCGATCACCGGCATGAACGGCCGCGAGGTCGACGGCCGCCAGCTCAAGGTCAACGAGGCGATGGACAAGCCCCGGAACGATCGCTACTAAACTCCCGAAGTAAGAAAAAGGGCCCGTGCGAAATGCAGACGCGTTTCGCACGGGCCTTTGATTTTATCCGCTCCTCCGAATGGAAAACGAGCGGCCGACCGGAGCTTGCAGGCGGGCCTTGGCCGGGCTACCATGGCGAAGTGGACAAGCACCCTTCCTGCATCATTCTCGCGGGCAAGGCCGGCTCGGGCAAGACCAGTTCCCTGCGAGCCCTGGTCGAGGCGGCGACAGCCGCCGGGCACCGGGTCGCGGCCGTGCTTCAGCCCGACAAGGGTCGAGCTCCAGACGGACTCGGGCGCGGATTTTCCATGGAGTTGCTGGCCGGAAAGGAACTCATGCTTTCCCGGGAAAGCATGGACCTCGCCCGCGAAAAGCGCAGCGAGGACCTCCCATCTGCCGGCCTGATCCTCCACGGACACTTCGCCTTCGATGCGGCCGCCTTTTCGAAAGCCCTGACCTTTATCCGCGCTGCCCTGGCCGGCGGCGCAGGCCCTGAGCTCATCGGCCTCGACGAGATCGGCAAGCTCGAGCTGGGGCGCGGCGAGGGCCTGCGCTCCTGCCTCGACGCCGCACTCGAAGCCGGCCCGCGCGCAGACGGCCCCGGGCTTCTCGTCCTCACCGCCCGGGCTCTCAACGTTCCCGATATCCTGCGCATCACCCAGGCCTCCGGGCTGGACTCCGCGGTGTTTCAGGCGGAGGACCGCGCGGCCTTTCTCGGCGCAGGCCTGGCAGCCTTGCTGAAATAAGGCGCAACCGGGGGCGGACCCCGTCCATGACGCAGGCCTCCACGCTCGGACCGGATTCTGAAAATCTGCGAAACCAGGCGCGAAATCATATTTGATCTGATTTATGTTGAGTATATTAGTCGTGATTACCCCTAGACTGAAGTCTAGAAAAGAGTCTATGGAGGTTCGCGATGAAGAATCCTCTTCGTGATCGCCTGTTTGTCCGGATCGCGGCCGTCGTGCTCGGCGTTTCGGCCTGCGCAGTCCCGGCGTTTTCGCAGATCCCGCCCAACGCCTACAGCGGGAAGCTCCAAGCCAGCCTTTTGGGAAGCCTCAAGGTGCTGACCGCCGACGGCCAGGAGCTGATCGTCACCCTGCCTCCCGATGTACTCGTGCTGCGCAGCAGCGTGACTGACGTGCAAGGCATACGGCCCGGAGACCGGATCGGCGTGGACGCGAAGCGGCAGGCCGACGGCGGCCTCGACTCGGTCGCCATCAACATCTTCTCCGCCGCGCTGTGGAATCGCGTCAAGAAGGGGCAATTCCCCATGGAGTCGGGCGACGTGATGACGAACGCGACGGTCGACAAGACCGTGACCAAGCTCGACGGCGGGCTCATCACCCTCGAGCAGGGCGGCCAAAGCATGCAGATTCGGCTCACCAGGGACGTGCAGGTCCACCGCCTCGCGGACGCCTCCACGGCCGACCTCGTGCCGGGCATGCAGCTCCTGATCCGGGGCACGCCGAACTCCGGCGGCGGCGTGACTGCGGCCACCGTGACCTACGCGGCCCAGCCCTGAAGCGAGCCCGCCGCGCAGGTCCCGCCGCGGCTCGGGCCGCGGCGCCGCCGCGGGGGAGAGGGGCGTCGCCGAACCGTCGGGACGGAAGCCTCAGCCCAGCTTCTCGATTTCCTCTTCGACTTCCTTCGCGCCCGCGGCGTAGAACTTCTCCTCGTCGGGCGCGAGCTCCTTGAGGAGGCGGAGGAACTCGCCGGCGTGGACGCGCTCCTCGTCGGCGATGTCCTTCAGGACTTCGATGGCCAGCTTGTTGTCCGTGGACTCGGCGAGCTGCATGTACATCTGGACGGCCTCGTACTCCGCCGCCACCATGAAGCGGATCGAGCGGACGAGCTCCGCATCGCTGAGTTTTCTGCCGTTGGCCGACCCGGAAAACGGGGATCCGAACTCTGGCATCCGTAACCTCCTGCGAGCCGACTCGTGTCGGCCGGTATGCGGCAACTATACCCAGCGGGGGCCGTTTTTGGTACAGTAAGCGAACGGTATCGAGAGAAGGAGGCGTATATGGTACGGCATGAGAGCGAGATCAAACCGGTCGAGATGAGCGGCGACGACATCAAGGGCGCGCTCAAGCAGATACTCATCGGCCCCAAGGACGGGTACGAGGGCTACCTGCGCGTGTTCACCGTGGCGCCGGGCGGGCACACGCCCTACCACAAGCACGCATGGTTCCACGCCAACTACGTGCTCGAGGGCGAGGGCAAGCTCACCATCGATGGGATCGCCAACCCGATCAGGGCCGGCTCGGTGGCCTACGTAGACGGCGGGAAGCAGCACCGCTTCGAGAATACCGGTACGAAACCCCTGAAGTTCATCTGCCTCGTGCCGCCGGAGGGCGACGCGTACTGAGCGGGAGGCGCTAGACTGCCTTCAGGCGGCCATCGGTATAGGCAGCGTAGGCTTCCTTGAGGCTCATGTCGCCCGCTCCGACATACACGGCGATCCTGGTCCGCTTAAGGACCTCGGCGGCATTTCCGCCGGGGCCGTTCCCCGTGATGAGGACGTCGGGGGCCAGATCGAAGAGCTTCTGCGCGGTCTGGGGGCCGGCTCCGTGGGCCTGGCCCTCGACCTCGGTGTTGTCCGTGTGCGACAGGCTGCCCGACTCTTCGTCGTACACGACGAGGTAGTCGGTGCGGCCGAAACGGGCGTCGATCTGCGACTCCCACGAGATTCCCTTGGACGTGAACGCGATTTTCATACCATGCTCTCCTTATCGTTCGCTTTCCGCTAATTCCCGCACGCCGCGCCAGGCTTCGGCCAGCGCGTCCTTGATGGGGCCGTCGCCATATTCGACGATGGTCGATCCGGCCACCATGGCCCTGGTGAAGTCCTCGTCGTAGGGCAGGCTGGCGAGGTGGCGGATCTTCCGCTCTCCGAGAAAGTCGAGTATCGACCGGGTCATGTCCTCGTTGATCGTCGCCTTGTTGATCAGGCATCCTGCGGGGATGTGGAACTTTTCGACCAGCTCGTAGACGCGCCTCAGGTCGTGGAGACCCGAGACCGTGGGCTCGGTGACGAGGACCACGGCGTCGGCGCCCGAGAGGGAGGAGACGACGGGGCAGCCGATCCCGGGCGAGCCGTCCACCAGGAGGTAGCCTTTGCCCTCGGCCTCGGCGCAGCGCCTGGCCTCCTTTTTCACCCGCGCGACCAGCTTGCCCGAGTTCTCCGAGCCTATGCCGAGTTTCGCGTGGACCATGGTGCAGCCGATGCGGGTCCGCGATTCGTGCCAGACGCCCGCCTTCTCGGGCCGGTTGACGATGGCTCCGGCAGGGCAGACGCGGGCGCAGTACCCGCAGCCCTCGCAGCGCAGGGGATCGACGAGGTACGCTCCGCCCCGGATCGCGACGGCGCCGAAGCGGCAGACCCGGGCGCACTCGCCGCAGGCCGTGCAGGCGCCGGGATCGATCGCCGCCGTCTCGCCGGAGTAGAAGTCCTCGGTCCTGGCCTCATCCGGCTTCAGGAGCAGATGCAGATCCGCCGCGTCCACGTCGCAGTCCGCTACCACGATATCGGCCGCGTCGAGGACGGCGAAGGAAGCGGTGATGGAAGTCTTGCCCGTCCCGCCCTTGCCCGAGATGACCACTAGTTCCTTCACGGCGCGGTCCTTTCCGGCCTGGCCCGGAGCCGATCGGCCAGCTGTTCGAGTTCCCGCCGGAAATCCGGAAGCGCCGGGTAGATGGGCTCGCCGCGGGAGTACAGCTCGGCGGCCCGGCGGTCGTTCGGAAGCCGGGCGAGGACCGGAATGCCCTCGCTTTCGCAGTAGTCGAGGACGGCGTCGTCGCCGATTCCGTCGCGGTTCACGACCACGGCCGTCTCCTTGCCCAGCTCGCGCATGGTGAGGACCGCCAGCTTAAGATCGTTGAGCCCGAAGGGGGTGGGCTCGGTCACGAGGATGACGAGATCGGCGTCCTTGGCCGCCTCTATGACGGGACAGGACGTGCCGGGCGGAGCGTCGTAGAGGCGGAACCGATAGTCGGGGAAGTTCCGCTCCACGTACGCCTTCGTCTGGGCGATCAGCGGCACGGCCTGCTCCTGGCCGACGTCCAGGCGGCTCTCGACGAATTCGAGCTTGCCCGCGTGGAAGCGCTCGGTGCGGCCCATGCGGACGGGGATCATCGGCAGGGCCGCGGCGGGGCAGAGTTCGGAGCAGGCGTAGCAGCCGTGGCAGAGCTCGGGAAAGATCAGGATCTCCGGGCCGAGCTTGACGAGGGCGTGGAAATTGCAGACGCTCCGGCATAGGCCGCAGCCGGTGCACCGATCGGCCTTCCACTCGGGGATCATCTTGAACTTCTCTTCCGTGCCGGCGCTCGATCCGCGGATGAACAATCCCGAATTGGGCTCCTCCACATCCAGATCGACCAGGACTACCCGGTCTTTCTCGGCCAAGAGGGCCGCCAGGTTCGTCGAAAGCGTGGTCTTCCCCGTCCCGCCCTTGCCGCTGGCGATTACGATATCCATGACCGTGCCCCGGAAATGGATTGCGGCCGATTCAGGCTCCATGCCTGCCGGGCCGGCGCCCGACTCTCAGGGGAGCCGCCAGAAGCTCTTGCCATAGCGCATGACCTCCACTACTTTGCCGGAATTCGCGAGGAGGCGGATCGCCTCCTCCGGCTGCCGCGCTCCCCGGCGCGCGAGGACGCGGATGAGCTGCTCGCCGCTTAAGGGATGCCGGGCGATGATGCCGAGGGCAGCCTCCACAGGATCGGTCTCCGGGCCTTCGCCGAACTCGCCCCGTCGCTCGTCGGGAACGATCACGGGTGCCGCTTCGCCGAGCAGGACTTTCGCGCGTTCAAGCCCTGCTTCGCCGGCGGGGAGGACCCAGTCCTCGGCCGGCGGGCGCGTCGGGAGAAGGAGATGGACCTGGTCCGGGCCTATGCGCCTGACCGCCGCGGCGATGTCTCGAAGCGCGGCCTCGCCGTCGTTGAGACCTGCGATGAGCATGACTTCCAGCCAGAGTTTCCCGCGGCGGCCGGCCCCGAACGCGATCAGTCCGTCCAGGTGATCGGCGAAACTGAATTCCGCCGGAGGGCGATTGATGCGCCTGAAGAGCGAGGAGCTCCCTGCGTCGAGCGTGGGCAGCACCGCGTCGGCCGCCGCGAGTTCTTCCCGCAGCTCGCGCGAGCGCAGGAGCGAACCATTGGTGATGACGGCCACCGGGATGTCGGTCATGTCCTTGACGCCGCGCAGCATCGTCCCGAGGTCGCGGTTGAGCGTGGGCTCGCCCGACCCGACGAAGGTGATCCAATCTATCGAGCCGCCCGCTTCTCCAGCCAGGGTTTCGCGCAGCTCCGAAAGCATGTCCTGGGGAGGGAAAAAGGCGGAGCGCGACCTCGTAAAGGGCTTGGTCCTGCCCAGCTGGCAATAGACGCAATTCCAGTCGCATATCTTGCGAAGACGCGGCCGCTCGTCCGGCCCGACGCGAAAACCGGGCAAAAACGCCGCGGTGGGCGTCGGGTCTATGCCGAGCGATCGTCCCAGCCGTCGCGAGGGTACGGGACCGAAAAGGTAGTTCAGGTGATCTCCCACCGCGCCGCCCCTACGGTTCGAAACACTGCACGCAGGGCGGGGCGCCGCTCCCCGCCAGGCCGCCGGCGAGATTCGCGGCGGCGGTCACTTCTCCGCGTCCCCGTCCGTCGCGGCACTCTCCCTCGCGGGACCCTCGGAGAGGAGAGCCTCGGTGCGCGCGAGCTCGGCGCTCAGGAAGGCCTTGCGCTCCTCGAGAGCGCTTTTGACGGTAGCAGTCGGGGCCGCGCCGCCGTAGCCCATGGCCATCCAGCCCAGACCACGGCCCGGGCCGTAGCCCATACCTCGACCATGGCCGCGGTTCCCGCCTCTCCCGCCACCGCATCCTCGGCCGAAGCCTTCGCCGCGGCCATAGCCGCGGGTTCCCGCAGGTGCATCGAAAGCCCGAGTGCCGCCGCAGCGACCAAGCCCCCTCCCTGTCATCGATCCGGCCCCATTGGGGCCCGTACCATTAAAATTGGGCATATCTGCCTCCACTACGAATACAGAAGATAGTCGGCGCCAACGGCGCAGATCGATATATAGCATAAGCTCATTTCGATCTGAGATTAATATAAGCATATGCTTACTATCTGTCAAGGGAGGCTCGTGCAAAATGCTCAAGGGTCGATTTTCATTGCTGGTGGGCGAATCCACCGGTACCTTTCACTCACTCCGGGGCGAAACACGCAGCCGACCGGCCTTCGAAATCGGATTGGACCATATACCCGGCATCGCCGATGCGATCGCTGGCGATAGGAGCCGGGAGAAAGGAACACGCATGAAGGAAACCGCTTTGATCACGGGAGCATCGGGTGGCATCGGATATGAGCTGGCGCGCATTTTCGCCCGCGAGGGGTACGACCTGGCGCTCGTGGCCAGGAGCGGGGAGAAATTGTCGGCGATCGGAAGGGAGCTGGCAGGGGACTACGGCGCCGCGGTCGAAACGATAGCCCTGGATCTCGGTGCCGAGGACGCTCCCCGGGAAATCTTCGACCGGCTGAGCGCCGAGAACAGGCCCGTAGACATCCTGGTCAACAACGCCGGATTCGGCGATTTCGGAGATTTCGCCGCCGCGGACTGGGACAAGCTCTCTTCGATGGTCCAGCTGAACTGCAGCGCGCTGATGCACCTGACGAAACTCTTCCTCGGGCCCATGCTCGAGCGGGGCCGGGGGAGGATCCTGAATCTAGCCTCCACCGCGGCCTTCATGCCCGGCCCCTTGATGGCCGTCTACTATGCCTCGAAGGCCTTCGTGCTCTCATTCTCGGAGGCAGTGGCGCGGGAGCTGCAGGGCAGCGGCGTGACGATGACCGCGCTCTGCCCGGGTCCCACCCGGACGGGCTTCCGGGATGCCGCCTCGCTGCAGGACTCGGGCCTGTTCAAGAATCTCAAGGTGGCGCGGGCCGAGGATGTGGCCGCCTACGGGTACCGGGCGCTCATGAAAGGCCGGAAGGTGGCGATCCAGGGCGCTTTCAACAAAGCCCTCATCTTCGGTCTGCGGTTGACGCCGCGAAGCCTGGTGCGGAACATAGTGCTGGGCATCCAGGGCCCTCGGGCCAAGGCCCGCCGCGACGGGCGGGCTCGGCAGCGGGCCTAGTCGGAATGCCCTGGCGGTCGCTCCAGCCGCGATGGGCGCTTTCAGGGCCTGCAGAGGTACCAGGAGCTCTGCTTGCCCATGTCGATCACGCGCACTTCGCTGAAGACCGAGCGGAAGTCCTCCAGGCCGATCTTGATGAAGTTGAAGTAGTCCCCGCCCTCGAGCTTTTCCACGAGGCTCGTCAGCGGCCGGCGCCGGGCGTTGTAGTCGTGGAAGAGCACGAGGCCGCGCGAGAGCCGGCGCGCCTCGGCGAGGAGGGCCAGGCGGTCCGGCCGCCTGAGACCGTGGGCGACGTAGGCGGCCGTGACGAGGTCGAAGGACTGGTCCGGAAAACCGAGTCCGGCTATCGCGTCGCCGACGGCGCAGGAGAGGCCGCGGCGGGCGCCCTGCCGGGCCATGGCCGCGGCCACGTCGACGCCGCGCACCTCCCAGCCCTCGCGCTCGAGCGCCCGCGTGAAGGCTCCGGTGCCGCAGCCGATGTCGAGGGCCTTCTTGCCGCGAGGCTCGGGCAGCTCGGCGCGGCCGAGCTCGAAGCAGGCGGAGTAGTTGCGCTCCTGTCCCGCGAAGAACCAGGCGTAGGGCCGGGCTATGCGGTTGAAAAGCAGGGCGTGCCGCTCGAAATGGGTCAGGGCCACGGCTCGCCTACCGCAGGAGCCCGGCGATGATGAGATCGGTGGCCGCGTCCTCGCTGAGGCCGCGGCTCAGGAGGGTCTCGAGCTGCTTCGAGTCGACCGAGCCGATGGCGGCCTCGTGGGTGACGTGGGCGCGGTGGTCGTTGACCTGCACGATCGGCACCGCCCGCGCCCTGGCCTCGCCCTGGACGATCTCCTTGCAGTCCACGTGCCCGCGCGCGTAGGGCGCGTCCGCGACGATCTCGCTGTCGATCACGGCGCTGGCGCGGTCCTTGAGGGCGATGTGGCTCGTGAGCACGCCCACGGAGCCCTCGCCCCTCAGCATGGCCGCCTCGCGCACGTGGATCTCGTCGGCGCTGCGGCCGAAGATGCGGGTCTTCATGTCCACGACCGAATCTTTCCCGCAGACCGCCTCGTAGTCCAGCTCGATCCTGCCCGCCGCCCCCTTGATGAGCTCGAACTCGGTGGAGAAGCGCGCACCCTCGGCCAGCGTGACGCGGGTCCTGGGCACGATCGTGACCCCGCCCTCGGGGCCGTGGACGTGACGCTCGAGATAGGAGAGCCTGGCCCCTTCGCCGATCTCGAGCTCGGCGTCCATCACGTGCACCACCTTCACCGCGTTCGGGAAGGTGCAGTGCGCCATGAACTGGGCGCTCGCGCCGCGCTCGATCACGGTGTGCGACACTATCTTCTGCAGCCCGTTGTCGGGAATGATGCCGAAGCAGAAGTGCACCGGATTCGCGATGACCGCGCCCTCGCGGACGCGGATGAAGACCTCCACCCCGTCGGCTAGGGAGCGCGAGGAGACTTCGAGCCCCTCGACGAGGTGAGTGCCGAGCACCTCGTTGCCGTGGATCTCGATATGCGCTATGTCGGGTCCGTACTTGTGCTCGTTGATGCTCGCCAGGAGCTCGGCGATGAGCTCGCTCTTCCGTTCCTGGGTCAGTTCCTCACTCATCGGCGCCGTCCTCGCAGACCGCCTCTTCCCTGTCGGGCTTGCCCACATGCCGGCAGGGAATGCACTTCCCGTTGAAGTAGTCGAACATCGTGTCCATGGCGCCCTTGTCGACGAGCCGGCCGCCGCAGAGGAGGAAGGCGTGGTCGGCCTGTCTGAGCACCTCGGGGCTGTGCGTGATGAGGAGGACCGTCGAGCCCTCGCGCTTCAATTCCTTGATGATCTCGTAGATGTAGGGTATCGAGTCGATGTCGACGCCCGAGTCGGGCTCGTCCATGAGCACGAGGCGCGGCTTCATGGCCTGGATCGAGGCCAGCTCGATCCGCTTGCGCTCGCCTCCCGAAAGGGTCTTGTCCACCGCCCTCGCCTTGTACTTGGCCGGCTCCAGTCCCACCATCTCGAGCGCCCTGTCGAGGGTCCGTCCGGACTTGTCCTTGGCGCCCGCGAGGATGAACTCGGCCACGCCCAGGCCCTCGAATCGGGCGGGCTCCTGGAAGACCAGGGTCAGGCCCAGCCGCGCGCGCTCGTCGACGCCGAGGGCCGCAATGGAGGCGCCCCGGAAGAGGATGTCGCCGGAGATCTCGCGGTAGCCCGAGAGGCCCATGATCGTGTTCGCGAGCGTGGACTTGCCCGCTCCGTTCGGGCCTATGATCGCATGGACGTGGCCCTCCCAGACGTCCATCGTGAAGTCGTCGAGGAGGGTCTTGCCCTCCTTGGCGAGCGTGACGTGCCTCAGTTCGAGAATGTTCAATCGGCCTACCCCCGCAAATGACACTGGTCTACAATGTACCGATTTTCGTCCGCCGGGGAAACTGCCGCACAGGAGTGCGCGGGATGGGCGGCACCGCCTAATCGGAGGCGCCGAACGCGCGGCGCCGAACGCGCGGCGTGCGGAGCCGGCGGAGCGCCGGGCAATCGCCGCGCGGCGGCCATCCGCTATCTTCGCGGCGCCGGAAAGGCTAGGCCAGGCGCAGGAAGTCTATCGCCGACCAGTCGATCTTGCCGTCGGGCCCGACCAGGCTGGAGTCGGCGTGGACATACTCGACCTTCCCGACGAACATCTCGTGCGAGCCGGTCCGGATCGAGTCCGTCACCCTGCATTCGATCGAGACGGGGCAGTCGAGGAGGATGGGCGCGCTCACCTTGACGCCCTCGCCGAGCCGCAGGCCGAGCTTCGCGAGCTTGTCCTCGTCGCGGCCCGAGTGGCTGCCCAGGTAGTCGAAGGCTTCCTTCATCGAAGCGGGCACCAGATTCGCCACGAAGACGCCGGTCTCCTTGATGATCGAGTACGAGTAGCGCGTAGGCACGATGCCCACCATGACCATGGGCGGGTCGTAGCTGCAATTGCTGCAGTACACGACGACCAGGGCGTTGTTCCGCCCGTCCTTGCCCCGGCAGGACACCAGGAGCGGCGTCCTGGGATTGAGGACGGAGCGGAAGGCTGCGGGCGATTTCTCCGACACGGGAAAACCTCCTACGTGGATTTCATGTCGATCGGGGGCCGGCTCCGCTCGGCCCTAGGCTTTCTTCTTGGCGGGCAAGAGAAGCTCCTCGAGGGTGACGATGGAACGCACGAGGACGGTGAGCCACATCAGGACCAGGAGGGCCAGGAGGACTATTCCGTACCAGTACACGATCTGGCTCTTGAGGAATACGGCGACCGTGAAAGTGCTGATCGTGTAGGCGGCGAAGGGGAAGATGAAGGCCCACCAGGTCATCGTGAAGGGAATTCCGTCCTTCCAGTATCTGAGGGTCAGGACGATCGTCTGCAGGAAGGCCCAGAGACCGAAGCCCCAGAGGATGGTTCCGAGCAGCTTCAGGGCGCCGGCGTCCGCCACGAGTCCGAGGCTCTGCGAGGTGTTGGCGATCGCGAAGAGGCTCACGACGCCCATGCCGATCGGCCCCAGCAGGATCCAGAAGGTGGGCGACACCTGAGCGTGGGGCAGCTTGTGGTTGATGAGCCGGTTGAAGACCACGGCGCCGATGTAGATGAACAGCATGAAGCCGATGCCGTAGAAGGCCATGTCGATCATATTGACCGTCATGGCGGCGCCGGGATCGAAGCTCAGATAGTGGGCCGCGAGGGGACCGCCCAGAACCGGGACCACGATATCGGCCACCGGGGTTATGAACCACGCGAAATTGAGGTGCTCCACGGAAAGGTCTTCACGGGCATAGGCGTTGTACATGACCACGAGCGTGAAAAAGAGGATGAGGACCGCGGCGAAGATAAAGAGAACGAGGCCCGTCACGTCGATGAAATCGGGAGAGAGGATACTCGGTCCGATGAGATAGAAATTCGCCCCCAGGAGGAGGGCACCTACGGGCATCGTCACGAAAAAGTTGCCCAGCATGGGGTGCCGCAGGTCCTCCGCCAGTCTATCGAAGTGCCAGATCCATCGAGCGGTCCAGGGGAAGATGAGAATGACGAAGAGGACTATGTTGAGGCCCACGAGGACCTGCGCCACGCCTTCGAAAAAGGGAACTCTTCCTAAAAACAGATGCACTGCATTGGCCACCCCGCCCGTACCCATCACCGACGCGTACCAAGCCGGATTGAAATGCCTGACGACCTCGTTTGTCCTGCTCATTCACACGCTCCAGTAGTATTCAATTTCTCTAATATAGTACCAATACCCCGATACGGCTAGTGGACAAGGAAGAAAATCTCCCGGTCGGAACGGGCGACAACGGGGAAGGGCCCGCGCTCGGAACGGATCGCTCGGACTCGGGGCCGCCTCGGACAGCGGCCCCGTTCCACCGCCTATTTCTCCCGGGCGTAGGGCCAGGCCATGATGCCGCCCTCCATCACTTTGACGTTCTTCCAGCCGTTGGCCTCGAGGATGATGGCCGCCTCGTAGCCCCGCAGCGAAATCTTGCAGTAGCAGATGATCTCGTGGTTCTTGTCCTGAGGCAGCTCTCCCAGGCGCTTGCGGACCGCTCCGAGCGGGACCAGGGTCTCGCCCACGCCGAGCCGCATGGCCTCGTACTCGTCGGGTCCGCGCGCGTCGAGCAGGAAGGGCTTTTCGCCCGAGTCGAGCTTGGCCTTGACCTCGGCCGCGGAGATGCCCTTGAGCCGGCTCTTGAGCTTGTTCTGCATGAGATGGGCGCTCGCGATGAAGTGGTCGATGGCCAGGGAGAAGGGCGGGGCGTAGGGCAGGTCGGCGTTGACGAGGTCCTCGACCTTCATGCCGCCCTGGATCGCCAGGGCCCACTGGGCTATCTGCTTGGCCACGTTTCCCGGCCCGACGACCTGGGCCCCGAGGATCTGGCCGGTTTTCCGGTCGGCCACGAGCTTCGACACGATGAGCCTGCCCTTCATGTACCCGGGAATGTCCGTGCTGGCGTTGACGACCGACACCGCCTCGGGATGGCCGTTCGCGAGCGCGGCCGCCTCGGAGAGCCCCGTCGAGCCCGCGGCGAAATCGAAGACCTTGCAGATGCCCGTCTGGATGGTGCCGGGGAAGGTGACGGTGTCGCCTGCCGCGGCATTCTCGCCCGCGACGCGTCCCTCGAGGTTGGCGAGGTCGCCGTAGGGGGCGAAGACCTTCTTGCCGGTCATCCGGTGCGTGATCTCCACGCAGTCGCCGGCGGCGTAGATGTCCTTGTCGGAAGTGCGCATGTATTCGTCCACCGCGATGCCGCCCGTGGCGCCGATGGAGAGGCCGGCCTTCCGGGCGAGCTCGACGTTGGGCACGACCCCGATGGCGACGACGGCCAGCTCGCAGTCGAGCTCGGTCCCGTTCTTGAGCTTGATGCCCGTGAGGACTCCGTCGCGCCCGAGGAACTCGGCGACGCCGTTGCCCGTGATGACGTTCACGCCCTTGGACTTGATGTGGTTCTCGACGAGCTTGGCCATGTCCGGGTCGAGGAAGGTGAGGAGCTGGGGCAGGATTTCGACGACCGTGATCTCCATGCCCGCGAGATGGAGAGCCTCGCAGGTCTCGATCCCGATGAGGCCCCCGCCCACGACCACGGCCTTCCTGATCTTCCCCTCGTCCCTGATGGCGCGCAGCGCATCGGCGTCCTTCATCGACTGGAGCGAGGTGATGCCCTTGAGCCCGATGCCGGGAACGGGCGGCATCTTCGCCGAGGCGCCCGTGGCCAGGATGAGCTTGTCGTAGCCTATCGTGCCGGTCTCGCCCGTGGCGAGGTTCTTGAACGACACCGTGTGGGCGGCCCTGTCGACGGCGGTCGCTTCGGTGTTGGTGCGGGCGTCGATGGCCTTGGCGTTGAGATAGAACTTGGGATCGCGCACGACGCCGGCGGCCGTGCACAGGAGCTGGTTCCGGTCGTCGAAGACGCCTCCGACATAATAGGGGTAGCCGCAGGATGCCATGGAAAGATCGGCCCCTTTCTGCAGGATGATCACCTCGGCGCTCTCGTCGAGCCTGCGCGCCTTGGCCGCAGCCTTGGGGCCCGCGGCCGAGCCGCCGATGACTAGGATACGCTTTTTACCCATGCCCGTCCTCCAAACAACGAGTTATATTTCGACGGAGCGTCGGCCCTGACCGCCGTCCCGCAGATATCGATACCGCGCCCGATCAATCGTAGGCGGCTCTGGTTTTTTCGTCCGCACGGCTCGCCTCCAGGCGATCCTTCCACTCGGGAGCCTTCCAGGTGCCGAGCCGCTCGTGGACGGCGAAATACTTCGCGGGGATGGGATGAGTGCCGACGACGACGCGGATCTTGTAGCGCTCTTCCATGAATTGGACGAAATGGTCGATGCTCGGGCAGGGCGGATAGCCGACGAGAAAACCCGTGGCCAGGTGGATGGTCGTAACCCCGTTCTTGATCATCTCCTCGCCGGCGTACTCGATGTTGCCGCCAGGGCAGCCCCCGCAGGTCGTATACCCCGCCAGCTCCACCTCGTCGCCCTCGTAGATGGAAAAGGCCCCTTCGCGGTTTTTGAGGGCGCGGAAGCATTTGCCTCCGGCGCACGTTCGATACCGATCGCAGATGATGATGCCGATTCGCTGCTTGCTACCCATGGGGCCTCCCCGAAACTAATCGAGTATAAACCCCCGAAAGGATAACTGTCAAATGCTCATTACTGAGGAAATCGATAAGGCAATCGGATTATTGCCGTTCGCGCGATGAGTGAAGGCGGATGGGGCTTGTGGGGGGGGGTATGACGAAGAGGCGATACGTTTCAAGCCAGGATGCCGTCCGATAGGGAATGCGCAAGCCCGACCCGATCCAAGGTTCTGCGGATCGGGCTTACTATCCTTGCCGGCATGGCACCAAGCCTCGGACGGCAGCCTAGCCCTCTACGGGAGTTTCAGAAAACGCGAAGGCTATGGAGGACGTCATAGCCCATCTTGGCAGCCACGACGTACAGGATGATTCCGATGACGACCTTGAGCTGGCGGCTGGAAATCTTTTTCTTCATCATCCACGAGCCGACCAGGGAGCCTCCGGCGGCAGCCACGCCGGCGACCGTCAAAAACACCGGATCAAGCTTGGCTACCGTCATGTGACCGAGGAAACCCGAAAGCGAGGAAAAGAAGACGATCACCGCGGTCGTCGCCGCCGCCGTCTTGGTTTCCATGCCGATGCCGTTGAGCACGGGCAGGATGAAATTGCCGCCGCCCACGCCCAGGAGACCGCCCAGGAAACCCGCGACAGCGCCGACGCCCCCTCCGGCCGAGATTTCAACGGCTCGGCTCAGCGGAGCCTTCTGGGCTTTCTGCCGATAAAACAACATCATGCTGGCCGCGAACAGGAGGAAGAGGACGAACAAGCTCAGCAAAACCGTCTTATTGACATACGGAGAGACCATCGCGCCGACCGGCGACAAGATAACGGCCAGAATCAGCACCGGCAGCCCGATGCGCCACTGGATCATCCCTGCGCGCCAGTAGGAAATCGCCGCGGCCAGAAGACTGATGGCGTTAAGAAGGAGAGCCGCTGGCGTCGCCTCCTTCAATGGTACTCCCATGTAGTAGAACAGCGGCACAAACAGGAAGGCCGCTCCCAGCCCGGCCATGGACAGCAAACCGGAAAAAGCCAGGACAATCACGAAAATGACGATCAGAAGCCCGATGCTCATCTGCTGTCTTCCTATTTAGCCGCGCAGTCTTGGCAGACTTTCTTGTCATGCTTGATGCGACCGTACTCCATGACCGTCATCTCGCCGCATTCCTCGCAGATAAAGCCGTCGAAGCTGTGCGGCTTATGCGAAAGCTTGTGCTGAAAGACTTCCGAGACGTTCAGGAGCGCGGAATCGGGAGCGTTCATCACGCTTTCGACCAGCGGGTCGACGGCGGCATCGGGAACCTGGCTGGCAGGAATGCCCTTCTCTCGATAATCCTTGAAAAACGAGGTCTGCTTGTTCGCCAGCATCGCCTCGCCCTTGGGAGTGACACGCACGGCGCGTTCGGTCTTGGTGTCTACAACCGTGACAGCCCACTTCCCCTTGTGCGTTTTCTTGAGGTTGCCTTTGCCAAAGGTAGCTCCCAAAATGACCTGCAAACCATCGGCGTAGCAGGTAGCGCAGTGATCTTCGCCAAGGTCGACAAACGCGACCAATTGACCGTCTTTGGCGCGTTCAATCCCCAGTTTGTTCAAGGCCGCCGCCCCCACGCGCAGGCCCATCGGCATGGCGGGGCATTTGTGTCCATGAAATTTCTGCCCGAAAGCAAGCCAATCCTTCGGATTTTCCATCTTTGCTCTCCTTAAGAGTTTTGCTTACGCTTCAGACGAAGCGCCTATTGCAGATCAGCGATCCACGGAATCTGGAAACTTCGCTTGCTTCGATCATCCCGACCCATCGTAGTCTATTTTCATAATATAGCAACTATTCCCCAATGCGGCTAGTGGGCGATCAGCCGTACCCGGTGTGATCGGCGCCGCCATCCGGAGCGAGGCCGGAACGAGGCAGCCTTTCCCATCGCCGCAGCGCCTCGGCCCGAAGCGAAGCGCCCACAGCCGAGATGACGACGAGGCCGTCCTCCCGGGCCGCCGCTCGAGCGCCCGCGGCGGCTTCGACGGCTTCGGCGACCTTCACCTCGGCCCCGACGCAATCGACAAACCGCAGGCCCGAGGTGGTCTTCACGAAACCCTTGATGCGGTAGCTCCGGGGAGCGATGGCGGCGAGAAAGGCGCGCAGCTCGTCTTCGGCGAGCGGGCGCCCGGAATCCAGGGTGAATGCGACGGGGCGGCCGCCTTCGCCCCAGCCGGCATAGAGAGGATCCTTGGGCTTCACCGCGGGCCTTTCGCCCGACGTTTCGAGCGCGCCCGGCGGCAGATTTCCGTGGTCCGTCGTCAGGACCGTGCAGCCGGGATTGAGGGAGCGGACGGCGGCGGCGACGCGCGCGAGCTCGGCGGCTGAGACCAGGTCGGCCTTGTTGACGACGACGAAGCGCGAGTAGACGATCTGCTCCTCGATCGCGCGCAGGACCGAGGAAAGGGCGAGGAAGCGCGAGGCGTCGACGACGCAGACCATGCCGCGGAAGCCGAACTCGCCGCCGGTGCGGGCGGTTATTTCGCCCAACGTGTCCAGCAGGGCGGCGGGCTTGGCCAGCCCCGAGGCCTCGACCCAGAGCGCGTCCAGGCCGGCGCCCGAGAACGAGGCCACCGCGTCGATGAAGGAGCCGACGAGACAGGAGCAGAAGAGCTGGCCGTTCCGGAGTTCCCTGACCGTAACGGCCGAGGCGCCGCCGGGACCGCGGCCGCCCTCGATCAGGGCCGAGTCGACGCACACCGGGCCGAAGTCGTTGACGATGAGGCCTGCGCGCTTGTCCTTCATGCCGGCGAGCAGCCGATTGACGAGAGTCGTCTTTCCCGAGCCGAGGAAGCCGGTCACGATGCGAAAGGGAACACTCACGGCCATAATCCTCCCATCGCCATTCCACGCTAGCGGAGCGGGAGGATTTCGTATTGTAAAATGCTGAGTTTTTTTGCTAAAGGCGTCTTTCCGGGAAACGGACGGCCGGAGGCTGGACCGCGGGCCCCCTCCTTTGCCAAACTCCGAGCCCTTTGCGGTTTGCACTCCCTATCAACTCAAGATGAATGGCAACCGCAAAGCACGCGAAGGGGATTCCAAAGGGAAGATGGTAGATGGGTTTATCCCACGCAGAGGCGCAAAGTTGCGGAGAGAAGATGGGGAAGAAGGGGGAAAAGATAATAATTTATATCCTCTCCCATTCCCACTTTGCGCCTTTGCGTCTCTCTTCCCTTTGCGTTTCTCCTAATCCCTAATCCCCCGCGGCGTTCTCCTCGGGCTGCCAGAAGCCGTTCTTCCAGTTGAAGCGGGTCGTGTCGGGCAGGACCTTGCCCTCCTCGGCGGCCTTCATCACCTGCCGGTAGAGCTGCTTCGTCAGCTCGACGTGGGAGAAGTCCAGGATGAACTTGCCCACGCCTTCCTTCCTGAGGAAGGGGATGCGGTCGACCATCGAGAAGGGCCGCGAGGGGATGACCACCGAGTAGTCCTCGCCGGTCACCAGCTCGTAGCTCTCGCCGTCGCGGTCGGTGAAGTAGCGGAAGTCGTACTTGGGGCCGAGGTCGGCGCGGATGCGGAACAGGGCGGGATAGGCGAACACCACGGGCATCCACGAGGCCGAGGGCACGGTCTCGGAGAGCTTCTGGAAGTCCTGCTTGGAGATTTCGAGCGGCGGGACGATGAAGCGAGCCCCCTCCTGGAAGAAGAAGGCCGCAGCCCAGCGGTTGAAGGCGTAGAGCCAGGGGCCCGAAATGATCGTGAGCTCGTCGTTCTTCGCAGGCGCCGGCCGCCGTTTGGCCGAGCGGGCATCGTCGAAGTCGCCGCCCGATCCGGAGGCGCCCGCCTTTTCGCCGGCGCCTTCCCGGGCCGCGGCGCCGGAACCGGCCGAGCCGATCGTCCCCGCGAGCGTCCTGAGCAGCCCCAGATGGGCGGGATTGTTGGCCACGAAGATGCGCTGACCGCGCGAGACCCAGTACTCGAGCTCGGGGACCAGCCAGGTCGCGTCGCCCTCGGGGAAGTAGGGATCGAGCCAGAACACGAGGGTATCGCGCTTGAAGGGCAGCTCCTTCTCGTGCTTGCGGAGCGCCAGAGCGTTCTTCCGGTCGAAGAGGATCATGGCCTTCGCGGGGCGGAAGGCGTTCAGAAGGAAAATGTCGGAGACCCGGCTCACCAGGGCGTAGAGCCCGTCGCTCAGGGCGCCGAGATCGGCCTTGCTCATGGCGGGATGCTCGGGCCGGGGGGCGAGCTCGCGGGTCGGGAACTTGTGATAGCGGCCGATATCCTTGGGGAGGACGGGAGCGTAGCGCCGCCCCGTCGAGGCCGTCTGCACCAGGTAGACTTGGTCGCTCTGGCGGAACTCCGCGTCGATGCGCACGAGCATGCCCGCGGGCACCGCCTTCACCTCGCGCACCTTGCCGGTGAGGCGGCCCGAGTCGTCCGAGCGGTGGATGCGCACGGAATCGCCCTCGGCCAGGCCGTCGTGGGCGTCCAGCAGGGCGTAGCGCCCCTCGTCGAGGACGCGGATGTCGCGCACCTTGCCCAGGGGGATGCCGGTGCCTCCGCCCTGCTCGGGGTGGAGGAAGCTCGGCTCCACCCGCCCCGCGAAGTAGAAGGTCGTCTTGGGCCGGGCGAAGTCGGACTGGAGGATGGCCAGGGACTTGGCGAGGGCCCGCTCGCGGTCGAGCTTCCAGTTGTCGATCATGTGCCGATAGGCGGCGACCACCGAGCCGACGTACTCGGCGCTCTTCATCCTGCCCTCGATCTTGAAGCTCTCGACTCCGGCGTCCATGAGCTCGGGCACGTAACCGATGAGCTGCAGATCGTCGGGGGAGAAGAAGTAGCCCGACTCGGCGTCGGTGGCGTAGAGGCGGCGGCAGGCCTGGGCGCAGACCCCGCGGTTGGCGCTCTTGCCGCCGAGATAGGAGGAGAAGAGGCAGAGGCCCGAGGCGCTCACGCAGAGGGCGCCGTGCACGAAGACCTCGAGCTCGAGGTTCGTGGCGGCGCGCACGGAGCGGATCTCGTCGAGCGAGAGCTCGCGGGCCAGCACCGCCCGCTTGAAGCCGAGCCGGGATAGGAAGTTGACGCCCTTGGCCGAGGCGACGTTCATCTGGGTCGAGGCGTGCAAGGGCAGCTTGGGAAAGTGCTCGCGCGCCATTTTGACGACGCCGAAATCCTGCACGATGATGCCGTCCGGCCCCACCCGCTCGAGGTACTGCAGCAGCTGCCACATGCGGTCGGCCTCGCGCTGCTCGAAGACGGTGTTGACGGTCACGTAGACTTTCTTGGCGTTCTTCCGGCAGACCTCGACGGTCGCCTCGAACTGGTTGAAGGCGAAGTTGGCGGAGCGCAGCCGGGCGTTGAAGCTCCGCAGGCCGAGGTAGACCGCGTCGGCCCCCTCGCCTATGGCGGCGTTGAGGGCTTCCGGATTGCCGGCGGGAGCGAGCAGTTCGACGGTAGACATGGGAAGGAGTGTAGCAGAAAGGGGCTATCCTGCAAAGTATGCGGGAAAGCGCATCCTATGCGGCCTCGGCCGTATAACGCCCGTCGGCGCATCCGCTTTTTGATTGACAAGCAAAAAAAGACGGCATTACAATCGCGGCGATGCTTTCGCCCCGCAAAGACTCGCGCTGCCCGCTCTCGTCCGGAGAAGGGCGCCTGGAGTCGAAGCCCCGGCCAAACAATTATTCACGTTTCCAGTCACAAGGGAGGTAGCGATGAAAAAGGCCTACGTTCTCGCGTCCGTCATTTCGCTTCTCGCGTTGCTCTCCATGGGAGTCTTCGCACAGTCCTCCGGCTTCCTCGCCGGCGAGGTCACCGATACCGGCGGAATCGACGACCGCTCTTTCAACGCTTCGGCCTGGCAGGGGCTTCAGGACGCGCAGAAAGAGACCGGCATGCAGATCCAGTATCTCCAGTCGACCAACGAGAGCGACTACGTGCCCAACATCCAGCAGTTCGTCCAGAAGAACGCCGGCATCATCGTCACGGTCGGCTTCCTCATGGGCGACGCCACCAAGGCGGCGGCCGCGCAGGATCCCAACCAGCGCTTCGCCATCGTCGACTACAGCTACGATCCGCCGCTGCCCAACGTGCTCGGCCTGACCTTCCAGACCGACCAGGACGCCTTTCTCGGCGGCTACCTCGCCGCGGCCATGTCCAAGACCGGAAAGGTCGGAACCTTCGGCGGCATGAACATCCCGCCGGTCACCATCTACATGTACGGCTTCGTGGCCGGCGTGCGCTACTACAACCAGCAGACCGGCAAGCACGTGCAGGCGCTCGGATGGGACCCCGAGACCAAGCAGGGCACCTTCACGAACGACTTCACCAACCAGGCCAAGGGCAAGGCCGTCACCCAGGCCCTCATGAACCAGGGCGCGGACATCATCTTCCCGGTAGCCGGCTCGGTGGGCCTCGGCTCCGCGGCCGCCGTGCTCCAGCACAACCAGGCCAGCCCCAGCCGCCCCGTCTACATGGAGTGGGTCGACACCGACGGCTACGTCTCCGCCCCCCAGTACCGCAAGCTCTTCATCACGAGCGTCACCAAGGACATCGCGGTCTCCGTGCGCGACGCGGCCAAGATGGCGCAGGCGGGCACCTTCAAGGGCGGCAACTACCTCGGCACCCTGGCCAACGGCGGCGTAGCCCTCGCCCCCTACCACGACTTCCAGAACAAGATTCCCGCCAGCGTCCAGGCGGCCATCGAGAAGATCAAGCAGGGCATCATCGACGGGACGATCTCGGTCGATCCCACCTCCTACCCGGCCAAATAAGCAGAGAGGCTCGATGCGTCTTCGTCTGAACGGCATAACGAAACGGTTCGGCGACCTCGTCGCCAACGACCGCATCGACCTCGTCGCCGAGGAGGGTGAGATTCACGCCCTCCTCGGCGAGAACGGCGCGGGCAAGACCACGCTCATGAACGTCCTCGACGGACTCTACCAGCCCGACGAAGGCGCCATCAACCTCGACGACAAGCCGGTGCGCTTCTCCGATCCCGGCGACGCCATCCGCGCCGGGATCGGCATGGTGCATCAGAACTTCATGCTCATTCCGACCTTCACCGTGGCCGAGAACGTCATGCTCGGCTTCGAGCGCACGAGCCGCTTCGGATTCCTCGACCGCCGGCGCGCCCGAGCGGAGATCGAGGAGCTCTCGAAGCGCTTCGGGCTCGAGGTCGATCCCGACGCCATGGTGGGCGAGCTCTCGGTCGGGCAGCAGCAGCGCGTCGAGATCGTCAAGGCTCTCGCGCGCGACGCCCAGGTGCTCATTCTCGACGAGCCCACGGCGGTGCTCACCCCCCAGGAGACCGAGGAACTCTTCGCGGTCATGCGCAGCCTGCGCTCCTCGGGCCGCACCATCCTCTTCATCACGCACAAGCTCAAGGAAGTGCTCGCCATAGCCGACCGCATCACCGTGATCCGCCTCGGCAAGGTGATCGGCACGACGATTCCCGAGAAGACGGGCGAGCAGGAGCTCGCGGCCATGATGGTGGGCCGCGGCGTGGAGCTCCAGGTGGCCAAGGCGCCGGCCAAGCCCGGCGAGGTGGTGCTCGAGGCCCGCGGCCTGACGGTCGTCGACGCCTCGGGCGCCCTGGCGGTGGACGGCGTCTCCTTCGACCTGCGCTCGGGCGAGATCCTGGCCGTGGCCGGGGTCCAGGGCAACGGGCAGACCGAGCTGGCCGCCGCCGTCACGGGACTCGCCCTGGAAGTGGGCGGTACCGTGAAGATCCAGGGGCGGGACCTCACCGGCGAAGTCCCCAAGGCCTTCCTGCGCGCCGGAGTGGCGAACGTCCCCGAAGACCGGATCAAGGACGGCCTGGTCGGCGACTTCTCCATAGCCGAGAACCTCGTGCTCGACGTCTACGACGAGGCTCCCTATTCGCGCGGCGGCGCCCTCGACTGGAAGACCATCCACGCCACGGCCGAGAAGCGCGTCGCGGAATTCGACATCCGCGCCGCGTCCATCCACGTTCCCGCGAAAACGCTCTCGGGCGGGAACCAGCAGAAGGTCATCGTCGCGCGCGAGCTCTCGCGCGACATCAAGCTCATCGTCGCGGCCCAGCCCACGCGCGGCCTCGACGTCGGCTCGATCGAGTACGTGCACGGCCGTCTTGTGAGCGCCCGCGACGCGGGTGCGGCCGTCCTCCTCATCTCGGCGGAGCTGGACGAGGTCCTGGCCCTCGCCGACCGTATCGTCGTCATGTACCGCGGACGCCTGGTGGGGCCCTTCCCCGCAGGCTCGCTCACCCGCGAAGAGATCGGCCTCCTCATGGCCGGCATCCACGTAGAGAAAGCCGCGAAGGGAGTGGGAATGTGAGCGCACTTTCGACCGAGCGGGAGACGGGTCCGGCCTCGCGCCCTCCATTCCTGCGCAGCCTGGCCGGCATCTTCCTGACCGGCAACACCTTCGTCATCACGGCGCTGGCCTTCTTCAGCGCCCTCGTCATCGGGGCAGTCATCATCGTCTTCGCCACGCCGAGCGCCCTTCAGGCCTGGCACGGCTTCTTCGCCTCGCCGGGAGCGGCCCTGGGGCCGTCATGGAAGGCTATAGCCGACGCCTACGGCTCGCTGTTCGCCGGCTCGATCGGAAGCCCCACGGCCATCGCCAAGGCCTTCGCGACCGGCAGTCCCGCCGACGTGACCCGCGCCCTGACGCCCATTTCCGAGACCCTCGTGGCGGCGACGCCCCTCATGATGGCGGCTCTGGGCATAGCCCTGGCCTTCCGCGCCGGGCTCTTCGACATCGGCGGCCAGGGCCAGATGATCCTGGGAGCGGCCGGAGCCACGCTGGGCGGCTTCCTCTTTCCGAACATGCCGGCGCCGCTCCATATCGCCTTCGCGCTCCTCGTCGGAGCGGCCTTCGGGGCGGCCTGGGGCTTCATACCCGGCATCCTCAAGGCCAAGACGGGAGCGCACGAGGTCATCACCTCGATGATGCTCAACTACGTGGCCCTCAACCTCCTCACCTACCTCCTCACGAGCCCCCTGTATCAGGCGCCCCCCCGGGTCGAGGCCATTTCGAAGGCCGTCGTTCCGGGCGCCCGGCTGCCCCTGCTCCTGGGCCATTCGCTCCGCGTCAACCTCGGATTCGTGATCGCGGTGCTCTGCGTGATCGGGGTCGCGTGGCTCCTCAAGCGCTCCAGCACGGGCTTCCGCTTCCGCATGCTCGGGCTCAACCGCGAGGCGGCCCGCGTGGCCGGCGTGAACATCGAGCTGCAGTACGTGCTCGCCATGACCTTGGCCGGAATGCTCGTCGGGCTCGGCGGGGCTCTCCTGGTCCAGGGTGTGGATTTCCGCATCTCCCCGCTCTACGGGGGGTCGATAGGCTTCGACGGGATCACGGTCGCCATCCTCGGGCGGGGCAGTCCCCTCGGCGTGGCGCTCTCCTCGCTCCTCTTCGGAGCCTTCACCGCGGGCGGCCGCACCATGCAGGTCAACACGAGCATTCCCCTGCAGCTGGTGCAGGTGCTCCAGGCCGTGCTCGTCCTCTTCGTCGCGGCTCCGGGAGTCATCAGGACGATCTATAGAATCAAGGTGCTGCACGGCGGCGGACGGATATTCGGAGGATGGGCAGGATGAGTGCAGAGAAGTCCGGCAAGCGTGCCGCGCTCGGGTCGGGATCGCGGAAGGATTCGGCGGCGCCGATCCAGCCGGAGTTGCGGCGGAACCTGGAAGCTCTTAGGCGGCGCAGCTTCGGCATCGCCCTCTTCGCGCTCGCGGTCATCATATTCTATTTCGCCTTCGGGAACGCGCCCTCGGCCGCGACGGTCTTCTCGCTCTCGGCCGGGCCGGCCATAGCCTTGCCGCTCATCCATCTGCCCCTCGTGGCCACCGAGATATTCCTCGGCATCGTCTGCGCCCTCCTCGGCGTCGCGCAGATCCTGTGGCGGACGAACCGGCGGATCTACCTCCTTCTCGGTATCGGCCTGGCCATCACCGGCGTGGCCTTCCTGGCCTGGGCCGGCAAGGGACAGTCGGTCGATGTCGAGGGCCTCCTCATCACCAGTCTGATCGAGGCCGTGCCGCTGACGCTCGGCGCCCTCTCGGGGCTCCTGTGCGAGCGCGCGGGCGTGATCAACATAGCGATCGAGGGCCAGTTCCTCGTCTCGGCCTTCGTGGGCGCCCTGGTCGGGAGCGCCACGGGCAATCTGTGGGCCGGCCTGGTCTGCGGCGCCCTCGCCGGCGGCCTCATCGGCCTCATACTCGCGGTCTTCGCCATCACCTACGCCGCCGACCAGATCATCGTGGGAGTGGTCCTGGACGCCTTCGCGGTGGGCCTCACGAGCTTCTTCCTCCAGAGCGTCCTCGTGCCCAATCAGGCCGCGCTCAACAGCCCCACGGTCTTCGATCCCATCCCGATTCCCTTGCTCAATCGAATACCGATCGTGGGACCCCTGCTGTTCAACCAGAACATCTTCGTCTACCTGACCATCCTCATCCTCGCCGCGGTCCAGATCGGGCTCTTCCATACGCGCTGGGGCCTGCGCGTCCGCGCCGTGGGCGAGCATCCGCGCGCGGCCGACACCGTCGGCATCAACGTGAAGGCCGTGCGCTACCGCAACGTCGTGCTCGGCGGCATCGTGGCCGGCATAGGCGGCGCCTCGTTCACCATAGGCTCGACCGGCCAGTTCGCCTACAACATGACGGCCGGGCTCGGCTACATAGCCCTCGCCGCGATGATCTTCGGACGCTGGAGGCCCCTGGGCGCCCTCGGGGCCGCCCTCCTCTTCGGCTTCACCGACGCCCTGCAGTTCACCCTCTCGGTCTTGAACGTGCCCATTCCCTCTTCGTTCCTGACGATGTTCCCCTACCTCGCCACGATCCTGGCGGTCGCGGGCCTCGTGGGCCGCGTGCTGCCGCCGGCCGCCGACGGCCAGTACTACGCGCGGGAGTGATCGGGTTTCAGGGATCCGGCAGGCAGCGGCGCGATCGGCCATCGACAGTCCGTCAACCGCGGAAAGAGCGGCTGGGCGGACTGTCTTCATTTCCGCGTCAGGCTTCGTTCGACAGCAGTCCTCTGAGCACGAACTCCTTGAAGAAGTCCATGCCGACGGCGCGGATATCTATCGCGCCGCGGGAGATCGCCCAGTCGAGGAAAAACCCTCTCATGCACCGAGCCACCCACAGAGCCAGTTCTTCCGGCTTGCGATCGCGCCGTATCTCGGCGCGATCCTGACCTTCGGCGACGAGTTCCCGGAGTATTCGTATGAGCGGGCGTTCCGGGCTCGTCAAGAATTTTTCCTCGTTAACGACCGACAGCTGATTCATGTACAGTATGGCCAGAGTCCTGTATCCCATCTTCGAGTCGAGATAGTCGAGCTGGTAGCGGGTGAAGGCGAGGAGTCTGGACTTGGAACTCTTGAGTCTGCGGATCTCCGGCAGCTTGCTCTCGTAGAAGACGTCTATGAGACGGAATTCCTCTTTGACGATGTCGCTCTTCGTCGTGAAATACGTGTAGAACGAGCCCTTCGAGGTACCGGCCGCCTGGGTGATCTCGTCGACGCTGACGGCGTCGAAACCCTTCTCCTGGAATAAGGCTATGGCGCTCTCCAGAACCCTTTTGCGCGTGTCCTGCGCCCTTCGCTGCCTCGAGGTCAGGCCATCATCGTTTTTTTCCGTCATGTCCGCTTGAACCACTATACCGAAGCCCTCCCCCGCAGATCAAGCACCGCCGATTCCCGCAGCCCGATGCGATTTCAGATTGACAATTCCGGAATATGGGTGTTTCGTAGACTGTAGTCATTGACGATGGTCATTGACTACGGTCATTTATTTAGGTCATTAATTATCGATTATTCACCATTCGCGCCCGCCTTCGCGGGTCGGACGGGAGTTCCCGCGGACATGCCGGGACGCGAAAGGCGGAGAAAGCCATGAGAAGGGGGCTGATTCCTTGCGGGAAAAAATAGCAAGCGCCGAAGCGGCGGCGGCACTCATCAAGTCCGGAGACACCTTGGCCACGGAGGGATTCGTCGGCAACGGCTTCGCGGAGGAACTCGCGCTCGCGCTTGAGCGGCGCTTCCTGCTCACGGGCGAGCCGCGCGACCTCACCCTGATCTACGCCGCGGGGCAGGGCGACGGCAAGACCTTGGGCCTCAATCACCTGGGGCATGAAGGCCTCGTCCGCAGGGTGGTGGGCGGCCACTGGGGCATGGCGCCCAAGCTCGGCCAGCTCGCTATCGAGAACAAGATCGAGGCCTACAACCTGCCGCAGGGAAGCATCGCCCTGCTCTTTCGCGACATAGCGGCGGGCAGGCCCGGCCACATCAGCAGGGTCGGATTGAAGACCTTCGCCGATCCGCGCAACGGCGGCGGCCGGATGAATCTCCGCACGACCGAAGAACTCGTCGAGCTGATGGTCATCGACGGCAAGGAGTACCTGCGCTACAAGCCGATTCGCATCGACGTCGCCTTCCTGCGCGCCACGACGGCGGACACTGCGGGCAACCTCAGCTTCGAGCGGGAAGCTCTCATCCTGGAGAATCTCGCCATCGCCCAAGCGACGCACAACTGCGGCGGCATCGTCATCGCCCAGGTCGAACGGGTAGCCGAAGTCGGCTCGCTCCGCCCGCGGGAGGTGAAGGTCCCGGGCATCCTCGTGGACCGGATCGTCGTCGCGAAACCGGAACACCACATGCAGACCTACTCGGAAGCCTACAACCCGGCCTACGCTTCCGAGATCCACATTCCCGCGGCGAGCGTGCCGTCCCTGCCGCTGGACGAGCGCAAGATCATCGCCAGGCGGGCGGCCTTCGAGCTCAGGAGCGAGGCGATCGTCAATCTCGGGATCGGCATGCCCGAGGGCGTCGGGATGGTCGCGGCCGAAGAGGGCATACTCGAGCATTTCACCCTGACGGTCGAGCCCGGTCCGATCGGCGGAATTCCCGCGGTAGGCCTTTCGTTCGGCGCGGCGAGCAATATGGAATGTCTCGTCGACCAGCCCGCCCAATTCGATTTCTACGACGGCGGCGGCCTGGACCTCGCCTTCCTCGGTCTCGCCCAGGCGGATCGAGAGGGGAATCTCAACGTCAGCAAGTTCGGGCCGCGCTTCGCCGGGGCCGGAGGATTCATCAACATTTCCCAGAACGCGAAGAAAGCGGTATTCCTCGGGACCTTCACCGCCAACGGCCTCCGCGTCGCCGTGGAGAACGGCGAGCTCCGGATAGTGCAGGAAGGCAGCGTGAAAAAATTCGTGAGCGAGGTCGAGCACAAGACCTTCTCGGGCGAATACGCGATCGAGTCGGGGCAGACCGTGCTCTTCGTCACGGAGCGCGCGGTGTTTCGACTGGAACGGGAGGGACTCGCCCTCATCGAAGTGGCCCCGGGAATCGACATCGAGCGGGACATCGTCGCGAACATGGAGTTCCGCCCCATCGTCCGGGGCCTACCTCGCGCAATGGATCCGCGCATCTTCGCGGAGGCGGCGATGGGTCTGTGCGCGGGCTTCGAAGTGTGCGAAGAGTAAGGAGGCACCATGGAAATAAAGGATAGCGTCTTCGTCGTCACCGGCGCCGGATCCGGAATCGGAGAGGCCGTCGCGAAGCACTTCGCGTCGCGCGGAGCCGCGGTCGCGCTCGGAGACCTCTCCGTCGACTCGGTCAATCGGGTCGTCGCCGAGATCGAGGAAGCGGGCGGACGAGCGCTGGGCGCCGAGGTCGACGTCACGAAGGACGAGAGCGTCTCGGCGCTCATGGATCGGACGGTCTCGGCCTTCGGCAGGATCAACGGCGTCGTTCCCTGCGCGGGGATCATCAAAGACTCTCTCCTCGTCAACATCGACAAGGAGAGCGGCCATGTCAAGAAAGCGATGGAGAGCTCCGCCTTCCGCGCGGTGATAGAGGTCAACCTGGTCGGCTCGTTCATCACGATCCGCGAGGCCGCCAGGAGAATGGTGGATGGCGGCTGGAAAGGCGTGCTCTTCACGATCTCGTCGGTGAACAAGGCAGGCCAGATCGGCCAGCTGAACTATTCGTCGAGCAAGGCGGCCTTGGCCGTGTGGCCGCGAATCATAGCCGGCGAGCTCCACATGAAGGGCGTCTCGGGAATCCGCTGCGTCGGGATAGCGCCCGGCTACGTGGGCACCGCGATGGTCAAGGGCATGAACCAGGACGCCCTCGCGGCGATCGTGGGCGACGTGCACATCGGCAGGCTCATCGAGCCGGAGGAGATCGCGCTCTGCATCGGATCGGTAGTCGAAAACGAGGCCATAGATGGGACCTGCCTGGAGATCACGGGCGGGCTCACCTTCGGTCCGAGATCAATAGCCAGGTGAAGGAGGATTTGATGGAACAGGCAACAGTCGCCGCGAGGAAAAATTCGTATCTCGGAGTCGCCACCGCGAGCATGATCGGCACGCTGATCGAGTGGTACGACTACTTCTTGTACGGCACCGCCGCCGCTCTCGTGTTCAACAAGATCTTTTTCCCCAGTCTCGATCCGGCGGCCGGCACCATAGCCGCCTTCGCCACCTTCGCCATCGGATTCATCGCGCGGCCGATCGGCGGCATCATCTTCGGGCATTTCGGGGATAGGACCGGTCGAAAGAAGATGCTCTACCTCAGCCTCCTCATCATGGGCATCGGGACCGCGCTCATCGGCGTCATGCCGACCTACGCGCAGGTCGGCATCTGGGCGCCCATCCTCCTCGTCGTCCTGAGGCTCGCCCAGGGCTTCGGTCTCGGCGGCAATTGGGGCGGGGCCGTCCTCATGGCGGTCGAACACGCTCCGGCCAATAGGCGCGGCTTCTACGGCAGCTGGCCGCAGCTGGGCGCGCCGGCCGGCCTGGTCCTCGGCACGCTCGCGATGATGATCTTCGCCAAGATGCCCAACGACCAGTTCATGAGCTGGGGCTGGAGAGTGCCCTTCCTCATCAGCATCGTGCTGGTGGCCGTCGGCCTCTATGTCCGCAGGAAGATCGCCGAATCGCCCGTCTTCGAGAAGGTCAAGGAGAACAAGCAGGAAGCCAAGCTCCCCATCGTCGAGGCGGTGACCAAGCATTGGAAGAACATGCTCCTGGCCATGGGCGCCCGCTTCGCGGAAAATGGCGTCTTCTATATCTTCGCTACCTTCTCGATCGCCTACGCCGTGGGAACTCTCAAGCTGTCGCGGGCGAGCATCCTGACCGGAGTGCTCGTAGCCGCGGCCATCGAGACCTTCACGATTCCCCTGTTCGGACTGCTGTCGGACAAGATCGGACGGAAGCCGGTGTACATGTTCGGCGCGGTCTTCTCCGGCCTGCTGGCCTTCCCCTTCTTCTGGCTGTTCAAGTCGATGGTCCCCGAAGTCGGCTGGATCGGGCTCATCCTCGGCTTGGCCGTAGGGCACGCCGCGATGTACGGCCCCCAGGCGAGCTTCTTCTCCGAGCTGTTCAGCTCGCGTCTGCGCTACAGCGGAACCTCGCTCGGCTACCAGCTGGCCTCCATATTCGCCGGCGCGCTCTCGCCCCTCATCGCTACGGCCCTCCTCATCGCGATTCCCGGAGCGACCTGGCCGGTGTCGCTGTACATCGTCGCTCTCGCGCTCATAACGATCGTCTCTCTCGTCATCGCCTCCGAGACGTACAAGCAGCAGATCGAATAGCCGCTTGATCGGACACGGGGCGGCGGAGCGGGCGGCGGCCCGGCACCGCCGCCCCTCTCGCCATTTCCCCCAAGGAGTCGCAGCATGAGCCAGGCCTGCATCGTCGGCGCCTACAACACGAAGTTCGGCAATTTCGTCCGGAAGAACAAGGAAACGGGAGAGCTGACCGATACCATGTCGATCTACGATCTCACGCTGGAGGCCGGCCGCGGCGCGTTGCGCGATGCCGGCATCCCCGCGGCCGACATAGACGGCGTATGGGTCGGGTCCTGCGCCCCCGGCATGTTCGCCAACCAGGAGCACCTGGCGGCCTTCGCCGCCGAAATCGATCCCGCCGGCTTGCGCTTCAAGCCGATGACGCGCTGCGAGGCCGCGTGCGCCTCGGGTTCGGTCGCCCTCTACGACGCGGTCTACGCCATCGAGGCCGGGCGGGCGCGCTTCGCCCTGGTCGTCGGCGTCGAGAAGATGAACCTGCTCGGCACGAGCGAGGTGACGCACGCGCTCGCCACGTGTTCGTTTTGGCCGGAGGAAGGCGCCAAGGCGATGACCTTCCCGGGTCTCTTCGCCGAGTACGCCAAGGGCTATGCGGCCCGATACGGGCTCTCCCCCGAGGAGCTGGCCCGCATGCTGGCCGCGATCTCGGCTCTCTCCTATCGCAACGGTATCGACAACCCCCTCGCGCACTTCGGCAAGGGCGGCCCTTCCGACCGGCTCGGCCTCATGACGGCCGAGGCGATCCTCGCCCTCGGCGCCGAGAAAAATCCCGTGATCGCCGCCCCGCTGCGCCTCCACGACTGTTCCCTCGTCACCGACGGAGCGGCCGCGGTCGTGCTGGCGCGAAGCGAGGACGCGCGGAAATCAGGAATGAAGGCGGCGGAAATCGCGGGCATAGGCCACGTGAACGAAAGGCTCGCCCTGGCCGACAGGACCAACATGCATGAATTGATCGCGGGCAAGGAGGCGGTCCGCCGCGCCTTCGCGGAGGCCGGGATCGCCATAGGCGATGTCGACCTGGCCGAGGTGCACGATTGCTTCAGCATCAACCAGCTGCTCTCCACCGAGGCTCTCGGGCTTTCGAAGGACGGTAGGGCGGGCTTCGACTATCTCGAAGGCAGATTCGACCGCGACGATCGCTGCCCGGTGAATCTCTCGGGCGGACTCAAGGCCAAGGGACATCCCGTGGGCGCCACGGGGGTGTCGATGCACGCCCTCATCTACAAGCAGCTCGTCGGCGAGCCCATCGGCGCCCTGCGCTCGAGGGGCGCTCCCGAAATAGGAGTGTCGTTCAACGTCGGGGGGTCGGCGGTGACGAATTGCGCGACGGTGCTGCGCCGCGTCGGCTGACGGGTCGCCCGCTGAGACGATGGCGAGAGCGCACGACGGGAGCTGTCCAATGGAAAACAAACCCGACCGCAAGGCCATGGCACGACACGAGCCGCTATGCGTGGGAGCGTCGGCATTGTCCGGCGCGACCGCGGCGTGCTTCGCGATTTTCGCGGTACGGGAAGCACAGTCCCATTCCTGGCTCGCTGCGGGATCTCTCGCCCTCGGCATTGCCGCCTCCTTGATCTCGCTGCGGGCGCTGAGTGACTTTGCGGTGCGCTCGGCTCGCAGCGGCATGCGCTTCGTCTCCGGACTGCTCGACGCGGCTTTCCGCTGCGAAAAGCCGGCCGATCTGCCGGCCGACGCGGATATCCTCGCGCCGGCGCTCGATCGCGTGCGGGAGATATCCGCGCGGCTCGAGGCCCGGACCAAGGCGACGGGGATGGAGACGAAGGGCGACCTGGAATCCGCGCGCAAAAGAGACGATCTCGCGCGCGAGCTGGACGGTGCCGTCCGGAGCCGCTTGTCCGCGGTCGATGCGACCGTGGGGGAAGTGCGCGGCGCCTCCGCGGAGCTTCGGGCCGCCGCGGAGAGGACGGCCCGGACGAACCTCGACCTGTCGCAAGCGGTGAGGGGCGGAGCCGCGAGTCTGGCCACCGTCGTGGCCGCCGCGGGAGACATGAGCGGCGCCACCAAGCGGATAACGGAGGAGGCCAGACGCACGGCGGCGATTTCCGATTCGGCGGTGAAATCCATCCAGGAAACCTCGCAGGCCGTGGATCAACTCACCGTCTCCGCGCAGAAGATCGGCGAGATCGTCGGCCTCATCGACGACATAGCCTCGCGGACCAGTCTTCTGTCGCTCAACGCGGCCATCGAAGCCGCGAGAGCGGGATCCGCGGGGCGCGGCTTCGCCGTCGTCGCCGGAGAGGTGAAGGGACTCGCCGCCCAGACGGTCCGCGCCACGGAAGGCATTCGTTCTCTCATCGTCGGCGTTCAGGCGAGAGTCCGGACCGTGGGGGAATTGAGCGGCGCGACGGAAACGGCCATCCGCAGGGTGGACGAAGTCGTCTCGGCCATCGCGTCCTCCGTCGACACGCAGGACGCCGCGATCGCCAGGGTCGAGGAAAGCTCGCTCGACCTCGCACTCGCCAACGACCGCATCCTCGCGGGAACGAGGCAGCTGGCCGAAGCGGTGGCGAGCACCGAGACACTCGCGGGGAGCATCGCTTCGGCCGCCGAAAAGATCGCCGGGGAAGGAAGGGAGCTCCGGCGCGAGGCGGAAAGCTTCCTCGGCCACATCGGCAGGAAGACCACGAGGGACGCGAAGGCCCTGACCATTCAGGCCGCGGCTTTTATCGCAGAACGCGGCCTGGAGGCGGCGGCCGAGGAATTCCTGAAAGAAGGCCGCTTCCGCTTCGGAGACATCTACGCCTGCGTGATAGACCGCGGCGGAAATTGGCTGATCTATCCCCCGAAGCCGGAAAACAAAGGTCGGAGCATGCGGAGCTTGGTCGATCCCAAGGGTGTCCGGATCGGCGAAGCCATCCTCGACGCGGCGGATGAGGGCGAAGGCTGGACCGAATACGAGTGGACCAATCCCCTCACCGAGGAAACGGGGAGAAAACGTACCTACGTCAAGGCAGTGCCCCGCACCGACTATATCGTCTACGTCGGAGTCTACGAATAGGCGGTTCCTCGGTTCCGTCGGGCGAGGACGCTAGCGGTCCAGGAATACCTCGACCCCGGCTCGCTCGATCCCCGGCTCCAAGGTCTCGGGCCAGGGCGAGGTCACGGTGTCCACCCAGATCACCAGGGCCCGGGGAAAGGTGCGGCGAAAGAGATTGACGTTGGCCGGCTCGTTGTCGATCGCGGCGACGAGGCAGCCCAGGGCGCTGATCCGCTCGCAGACCGAGGCCTTGAACTCCCAGTCCCCCATGGCGAAGTCGGGCTTGAAGAAGAAGGCCTCCTCCGTGCCGGCGGGCAGACCGTGCTCGAGGAAGCTGCGCCGCGTGCCCTCCTCCATCCCGGGGCTGTGCCTGCCCGTCAGGTAGGCCAGCTCGAAGCCGGAATCCTTCAGGTCGAGGAGGAAGGCGGCGGCGCCCGGGTATGGCCGGTCGTGGACCAGCCACTCGTCCGCGAAGAAGCGTTCCTTCCAGAAGGCCTTGACCGCGGCCAGGAGCTCGGCATCGCCGACGCCGGCCCTGCGGAAGGGCTCGGTGATCTCCCAGAACGGCTTCTCGAGGTCGAGGCGCGGCCAGATCGCCCGCAGCGCGGGCATCGCCTCCCGCGCGGCCCTCAGGATGGCGATGTTGCGCTCGCCGGTGTCCATCAGGGTCGAGTCGATGTCGAAGAGGGCCAGCCAGGGCCCGCGGTAGCCCTCGGCCTCGAGGCGCGAGCGGCGCGCGAGGATAGGGTGATCGGCTCTCATGCTCATGCATCCCACTCCCCGTCCGACACCACGATGGCGTGGGTCGTCCAGAACTTCAGGGCCCCGGGCAGCTCTGCCAGGGGCAGCTCGGGGTCGTGGATCTCGCGCGGCGCGGCCCGGCCCGGGTAGAGGGTGTGGAGCACGAAGATTCCCTCGTCCTGCCAGAAGCCCCAGACGCAGAGCCGCCGCGTGGGGAGCTTCCTGCCTACGATGAGGTGCGAGGGGATGGCCCTCCCCCTCCGCTTGGCCCAGAAGGCTCCGCGGTTCCAGGGCCGGAGGCTCTTGAGGCCGCTGAGGCCGACCCTCCGCGGCGCGGCGAAGTCGAAGTGCTCCCAGCCCGATCGGCTCGGCGAGGCCTGGAGGCGCAAGCGGGCCCATTCGAGGGCGAGCTCGAGCGGGACGGTGAAGTCGGCCGCGTGGGCGCGCAGGTGGGACTCGTCGCGCAGGACGATGCGCAGCTCCGCCGGGGGAGTGGCGGCGGCGCCCCGGTCGGCTGCACCCGGCGCGGCTGCACCCGGCGCGGGGGAGCCCATCGCGGGGGAGCCCGGTTTCGCCGCGCTCATTTGATCCCCGACGAGAGGTAGCCCCGGACGAACTGCTTCTGGAAGACCAGGAAGGCGACGAAGAGCGGCAGGGTGACGATCATCGTCGCCGCCGATAAAAGTCCCCACTGGGCCCCGATCTCGCCCATCTGCGTGAAGCGCACGAGGCCGGCGGTCAGCGGGCGGACCGCGTCGGACTGGGTGATCACCAGGGGCCAGAGAAAATCGTTCCAATGGAAGGAGAGGATCGAAAGGACGAGGGCGACGATCGAGGCCTTAGCGGTGGGCAGGAAGATGTGGCGCAGTTCCTGGTCCCAGCGGCAGCCGTCGATGGCCGCGGCGTCGCCCATGTCCCGAGGCAGGGCCAGGAAGCTTTGCCTGAGCAGGAAGGTGGCGAAGGCCGAGCCGAAGAAGGGCAAGGCGATGCCGGGGATGGTGTTGTAGAGGCCGAGGAACCGTATCGTCGAGAAATTGGGCACGAGCAGTGCCGCCGTGGGAATCATCATCTGGAGGAGGATCACGGTGAACAGGACCTTGTCTCCCGCGAAGCGATAGCGGGCGAAGGCGAAGGCCGCCAGGCTGGCCGTGATCAGCTGGACGCCGATGATGGCGCCGACCTGGGCGATGGTGTTCAGGTAGTAGCGCGCGAAGGGCGCCAGGGAAAGGGCCGTCGCGTAGTTATCCAGGCTGAGCCGCGAGGCGAAGAACACGTTGCCCAGGGCGAAGGGGACGCTCGGCGGCCGCAGCGAGGCGGCGAGAGCCCAGGCCAGAGGGGCGAGCATCAGAGCGGAGAGGAGGGCGAGGATGACGAAGCGCGCCAGGGAGGGAAGTCTATTTCTCATGCTGTTCGCTCACGAGGAAATTGGTGACCGTGAAGGCCAGGAGGGCCAGGATGATGATCACGGTGACGGCGTCGCTGCCGCCCACGTCCATGCGCTCGAAGCGCATGTGCCAGAGGTAGTACAAAAGGAGCGAACTTCTCCCGCTCGGCCCGCCCTGGGTGAGGACGAAGACATGATCGACCGTCTGAAAGGCGCCGATGAAGGCGATGGTGGTCACGAAGACGGTCTGGCGGCGGATGAGGGGCAGAATGACCTTGGCCACCAGCTTGAGGCCCCCGGCCCCGTCGAGCCGCGCCGCCTCGACCACGGAGCGGTCGAGATTCTGCAGGCCGGCGAGGAAGAACAGCATGAGAAAGCCGACGTTTTTCCAGAAGGCCACTAGTATAAGGCCGAAGAGGGCCAGCGAAGGATTGCCGATCCAGTTCTGGGGCCCGGCGTAGCCGAAGAAGCGAAGCGCCTGGTTCCAGAGCCCGTAGCCGGGAGTGAGGAAGAACATCCAGATGGTCGCCGCGCTCACCATGGGCAGGACCGTCGGGTGGAACATGGCCAGGCGGAAGAAGCCGACCCCTGCGCGCTTTTCCTCCAGGAGGAAGGCCAGGCCGAGCGCGGCGACCAGGAGCAGGGGAATCAATACCGCGACATAGATGCCGGTGTTGGCCAGGACCTGCAGGAATTCCGGATCGTGGAAGAGATCGACGAAGTTGCCGAAGCCCGCGAAGACGGGGTGCCGGAATCGCGGGATATTGAGCTTCTGCTTGAAGAGGCTCCCCACCAGCACCTCGCCCAGGGGCAGGAGGGTGAAGGCCGCGACGAAAAGGAGGGTCGGCGCCACGAGCAGATAGGGCAGGATGCGAGGTCGTCTCATGGCGCCGTCCCGTCGTTCAGCGATAGTCGGCCAGAGCCTTGTCCGACTCTTTCTGGGCCGCGTCCATGGCCGCCTGGGGCGTCATGCTGCCGTTGAAGGCCGCCTGCAGGTAGTTGTTGAAGATGGTCTTCACGGCGTCCAGGTCCTGGGTGGCCAGCTCGGGCCCGGCGTAGTCCAGGGCCTTGACCGCGTCCGCGGCCTGCGGGACCTCTTTCAGCCAGGCCTTGAAGGCGGGGCTCGCCAGGGCCGCCTTCCGGTTCGGGATGTAGCCGGTGGCCCGACTGAACTCGGCGACGCGGGAGGGCGCGAGCAGATACTGAGCGAAGGCGAAGGCCGCCTCGCGCTCGGCCTGGCTGTGGCCCGCGGTCAGGTAGAGGTTGCCGCCCCCGGTGACGCTGGCGAGGCTGCCCGGCGCCCTGCCGGGCACGGCCATGACGCCGACCTTGAAGCGGGCGGTCTTGAGGATGCCGGCCAGGCTGCCCGTGGTGTGGATGATCATGGCCGTCTTTCCGGCGGCGAAGTTCTGGGTCGAGGTGCCCCAGCTGGACTGGACGCCGGGAGGCGTGCCTTTGTATTTCTGGCTGAGGTCATTGTAGAACTGCACGGCGTCGACGACCTCGGGCGCGTCGAAGTTCACGGTGACGTCGTCGGTGTAGACATTCTTCCCGGCGCCGATCGCCAGGGGCTGGAAGGTCCAGTAGGGGTTCTCGGTGGGAATCTCGATGCCCCAGCGCGTGGCGCCCCCGTCGACCGTCAGCGCTTCGGCGTCCTTGCCCAGCTCTTCCCAGTCGCGGGGAGGCTTCAAGCCCTTGGAGCGCAGGAGGTCGGCGTTGTAGTAGAGGACCACCGCCGAGCGCTGGAAGGGCAGACTCCAGAGCTTGCCCTTGTAGCGGGAGTTGCCCATGTAGGCGGGCAGGAAATCCTTGACGAAGGCCTCGCCTCCGGGGGCCCGGGCCGCCAGGTCGTCCAGGCTGTCGACGTACTTCGCGTTCACGAGGTCGTACACGTCGGTGGCCAGCATCACCGCGAGGGTGGGCGCCTTGGCTCCGCCCTGGATGGCGGTCTCGACCGCCGTCTTCACGTCCGGATAGCCGCCCGAGAAGATCAGGGTCACCTTCACGTCCGGATGGCTTGCCATGTAGTCCTGGGTCCAGGCCTTGAGCATGGCGGTGATCGGCGCGTCGACCGCGACGGGATAGGCCAGGCTGATGTCCACCTTCGGAGCGGCGAAAGCGGCCCCCAGGCAGAACACGAGCGCGACGGAAATTGCGATGAGCCTTCTCATGATACCTCCTCTTTCTTTCTGGAACCGAAGAGCTTGCGAATCGACTCGAGTCTCCGCAGACGGTCCCGCAGATCCGCCCCGCCGAGGAACTCCACGGCGAGCAGCAGGATCTGGGCGAAGGCCATGGGCCCGGCCATGGAGTTCTTGAAATTCCATTGTCCACGCGGAACGAACACGTGGTAATCGGTCCTCCGGTACAGATCCGGATCCGGAGTCCCGGTGACCAGGACCGTCCCGCCTCCCCTCGACCTGACCAGGTCGAAAAGGTCGGCGATGAGGTCGCCGTCCTGGGTATAGAAGAAGGTCATGAAGAGGTCGCCCCGGCCCAGGGGTCCCAGGTCGTCCAGGAGATGGAGGCGGTCGGCGCCGACCAGGAAGGAACGGAGGCCGCAGCGGCGCAGGCGCTGATGCAGGTAGTGGGCGGGCTCGAAGCCCGTGCCCTCGGCGTAGAGGTACACGCCTCCCGCGGCAAGGATAGCCCGGGCGAGAGCCTCGACCTGGGCAGCCTGCAGGTGGCGTCGAAGGGTCTCGACGGTGGCGGCCTCGACGTCGAGAGCCTGCGAAACCAGGCTCGCGACGTCGGTCACGTCCTTGAGCGCAGCGGAACTCGCCTGGGCCGAATCGATCGGCCCCGAATAGAAACCGCGGAGGCCCCCGAGGAAGGACTGATAGTCCGTGTAGCCCAGGCGGCGGAAGCAGGAAATGACCACGGGCTTGCTGACGCCGGCGCGAGCGCAGAGCTCGTTTTGCCTGAGGAAACAGGCTTCGAGAGGTTGGGTCGAGATGAAATCGATGAGATCGAGCTCTCGGCGCGTCAGAACGGCTCGATACTCGGCCAGGCGCTCGGCCCAGTTCTTTTCCATGCAGCCTCGTGGTCAATTTATCATCAACAAATTGACTTATCGCGCCCTATTATAATGGTATTTTCCCATATTCGTCAAACGATAAACCGATATTTAACCTAAACCATATACGCCAGGTCGGCGAAGCCCGATCGGCTCGGCGCGCAGCCGCCTCAAACGATTATCCGGGCGAGCTCTGGCCGAGCTTCTGCGCCCAGGGTATGTTCTCCGCGGAGGTTCCTCATGCAGCATCTGTCCAACCGGAAGGCGGGAACCGTCGCGCTCGCCGCCGCGGTCTTCCTAAGCCTTTTCGGCCTCGGCGCCGTCCCGCGGGCGCAGGCCCAGACGCCGCTGCCCGCCGGCTCGTCCTACGACCTGGGCTTCTCGCCTGGCCGCAGCTCGCTGGCCGTGGTGCGCAAGGCCATAGCCGCCGCCCGGTCGACTCTCCTCGTGGCCGCGTACGAGTTCACGAGCCGGGACCTCGCCGAGGCGCTGGAGGCCGCGGCCCACCGCGGCGTGAAGGTGCGCATCGTGGCCGACTGGAAGGCCGCGAACGACAGGTACTCGCAGATCCGCGTCCTCGCCGCGGCGGGCATACCCGTGCGGCTGGACAAGCGTTATGCGATCTTCCACCATAAATTCATGGTCATCGACGGCGACTCGATCGAGACCGGCTCGTTCAACTACACCTACGCCGCGGTCGAACGCAACGCCGAGAACGCCCTGGTCATCTGGCACGCGCGGCCGCTGGCCGAGGCCTACGCGCGGGAGTGGGAGCGGCTCTGGGAGGAAGCGGGGCGCGAGGAGGCGCGGGCCTCCTCGCACTGAAATCGCGCCGAGCTCCCCCGCATCGGTCGCCTCCCGCCAGCCCTCCCGCCGCGCCCGCTCGCCTCAGGTCGCCGGGCGGAGCGAGTCCAGCTTCCGTTCCAGCTCGTCTATGGGCAGGGCGCGCCCGAACAGGAAGCCCTGCATGGCGTGGCAGCGGCGCTCGCGGAAGTAGCTTCTCTGCGAGGCGGTTTCTATGCCCTCGGCGATCACGTCGATGGACATGCTGTCGGCGAGGTTGAGGATCGCGTTCACCACCTTGCGGTTCTGCTCGCGGTGGAGGGCCCGGACGAAGGAGATGTCGATCTTCAGGCTGTCCACCGGCAGGTTGGAGAGGTAGGACAGCGACGAGTAGCCCGTTCCGAAATCGTCGATGGACAAGCGGATCTTGGGGTAGCGCTTCTTTATGGCCGCGATCTTCCGCACCGCGTCCCGCGGGTCCCGCATGAGCAGGGTCTCGGTGAGTTCGAGGGTGAGATGGGCCGCGTCGATCCGCGCGCTGTCTATGGCGTCGGTCAGGCTCTCGACGAAATCTCCGCGCTCGAACTGCTTGGCCGAGACGTTGACGCTGAAATACAGGCGCCGGAAGCCCCGCTCCTCCAGGCGCTTGCGGTCGGCCATGGACCGGCGGAACACCCAGGCGCCCAGGGGCAGGATGATGCCGTTCTCCTCGGCGATGGGAATGAAGGCGGGCGGAGGCATCACCTCCTTGCCGTCCCTGATCCAGCGGATGAGCGCCTCGAAGCCGAGGATCCTGCCCTCGGCATCGACGATGGGCTGGTAGTGGAGCGAGAACTCGCCCTTGACCAGGGCCGATCGCATCTCCTGCTCGAGCCGCCAGTTCTGCGTCGAGCGGGCGTACAGCGACTCGTCGAAGATCGTGTAGCGGTTCTTGCCCGACTCCTTGGAGCAGTACATGGCTATGTCGGCGCTGCGCGTGGCCTCCTCCGCGGTGATGCCGTGCTCGGGCATCACCGCGACGCCGATGCTCACGCCCACGCCCACGCGGGCCTGGCCCTGCACCTGCGTCGGCAGCTCGTACAGCTCGCGGATCGCGTGCAGGATGCGCTCGGCCACCTGGGCGGCGTCGCGCACCTCGCGGATGACCGGCAGCAGCGCGACGAACTCGTCGCCGCCGAAGCGATAGGCGGTATCGCTGTCGCGCAGGCACACGCGGATCCGCCTGGCCGTCTCCACGAGCAGCTCGTCTCCCGCGGCGTGCCCGAAGGTGTCGTTGATGTTCTTGAAGCCGTCGAGGTCGATGAAAAGCAGGGCCGCCAGGTCGCCGCGCTCCCAGGGCGGTTCCTTGAGCATCTCCTTGATGTCCTCGTTGAAGAAATCGCGGTTGCCGAGCCCCGTGAGCTTGTCGTGGTAGGCGAGGTGGCGCAGGCGCCGCTCCATGATCTTGCGCTGCGTGATGTCGCGCACGATGCAGGTGAGCGTGCGCCCGCGGAACTCCTTGGAGTTGCCGAAGGACATCTCCATGGGCGCGACGCCGCGGTTCTTGGTGAGCCCGATGAGCTCGATCGTCCTCTTGAGCCCGACGGCCGAGCGGTCCAGGTCGTCGATGACGAAATACTTCTTGAACTCGTCCTCGTGGCGCCGGAAGACTTCCTCGGGGAAGAGCCGCATGAAACTGCGCCCCACAAGTTCGTCGCGCTCGAAGCCGAAGGTGTTCTTGACGCCCGAGTTCACGAAGAGGATGCGGAAATCCTCGTCGAGGCGGAAGATGGCTTCGGTTATGGTCTCCGAGAGGGCCACGTAGTGGTCCTCGCTCGCCCTGAGCTGGTCCAGGATCTCGCGGTCGAAGGAGAGGTCGCGGATGACGGCTATGACGCCCCGGCCCTCGCCGTCGTCGAAGGATGAGAGCAGACAGTCCATGCTGTCGGAGGTCCCGTCGGCCTTGAGCCCGCGGAAGGCGATGATGTCGTCGGCGCCTCCGTGGCGGTTCGCCTCCGTCGTCCGGAACTGGTCGAGCCGGTCCGAGAAGCTCTTGCGGTAGCTCTCCGGGATGAGCTTGAAGATCGGCGCTCCGACGAGCTCGGAGCGCGTGTAGCCGTACATCGAGCAGAAGGCCGGGTTGGCCTCGGTGATCTCTCCCCCCGAGGTCAGGAGGAGGATGGCGTCGGGACAGTTCTCGAGCAGGATCTCCATGCTGATGAGGGCGTCGGCGCTGGTGCCGACCTTGACGCCCCCGCCCTGCACGATGCGCTCGAGCAGCTGGGAGAAGATGGAGTCCGAGCTCCGGGACCCGTTCTCGACCGAGTCCGAGTCCGGCGACTGGTCTTCGCCCCGGGGCGGAACGTCCGAAAACGAGATGGATTTCAGGAGCGACTCGATGCCCGAACTTTTTATCATGAAGCGCCCGCCTCTTTATGCAGACCGCGAACGGCGCCGTCTGCCGCAAGCTACAATTCCTTAATACTGAAATGTTCGTTCCGGCGATCATCCCTGTCAAGCACGAATCGAGGGCCCCTGCGCGCCGGCCCGATCGGGAGGGATCGAGATGGTCCAGCTGGTTCCTCCCCCGTCGCCGCAATCCATGGCGAGGCCGGCCTCGACCTGCTGCGCGAGCAGTTCGACGAGCCCGAGGCCGAAGCCCGAGCCCGGCGGACTCTCGCCCTTTCCGCGCGGGCCGCAGCCGATCCCGTCGTCCTCCACGACGATCCTGAGCCCCCCGCGCTCGTCCGGTGCCGCGGCGAGGCGGATGCGCCCCTGCCGGCCGTCGGGGAAGGCGTACTTGTAGGCGTTGGTCACCAGCTCGCTGACGATGAGCCCCAGGGGCACGGAGCGATTGAGCGAGAGGCTCAGATCGGCCGGAGCCTCGACCGTCGTCGCGATCTGCCGTTCGCCGCGGTAGGACTCGTCGAGCGCCTCGACCAGGTCGCGCAGATAGGCCCCGAAATCGGTGGCGGCGAGGGAGGAACGCTTATAGAGCTGCTCGTGCAGGAGGGACATGGACCTGAGCCGGTCCTGGGCGGAACGCAGCGTCTCCAGAGCGGTCTCCGGCCTCTCCTCGACCGCCTCTTCGCCGAGTCCCAGAATGCTCTGGGCGACCATGAGATTGTTCTTGACCCTATGATTCACTTCGGCGAAAAGGCTGTTCTTGAGCTCGAGCTCCCTGCCGAGCTCGACCGCGGCGCGGGCACGGCGCTCCTGGGCCGCGCCGTACAGGAAGAGGGCGGCCACGACCGCCGCGAATCCGCTCAAGACCGCCGCGAGGGCCAGGGAGTGGCGGCGCCAGTCGGCCAGGATCGAATCGATGTCGCGCCTCGTCGTGACGGTGAGCGGAAAGCCCTGCAAAAAATAGGCGGCCTGGGTCGTCGGCGCTTCTGCTCGGAAGCCCGATTCCGCCTCGAGCCGCCGTCTGTAGACGCCGCCGTACTCGTCGCCGATGTCCACCTCGGTGACGGCGGTCCTCATGAGAAGGAAGAGGCGTTCCTGAAGGAAGGACGACGAGAAGATGGCGGCGGCGAGCAGTCCGCGCATCGAACCGAGCGGCCGCACGGCGGCGATGACCGTGCCGCCCTCGGCAGGCGCCTGCGCGACGACTACCGCGAGCCCGGAGCCTCGGCCGATCCGTTCGAGCTCGGAGCCGTCGACCTCGAAAGAGGGGGAACGGCGAGGACGGGCGGCGAGGAGCACCGCGCCGCGTTCGTCGAGGATGTAGAGGTTCGAGGAGCGCGGCATCCGCGCCTCGGCGGCGCGCACGATGTCGCTCAGCACCGGCGCCGAGGCGGCAGAGGCCGAGAAAGCGTCCAGATCCTCGAGCACGATGTCGGCCGACACCAAGGTGCTTTCGATATCCTGTCCGATGAGCACCGCCATATAGAGCATGGCGTCCCGCGCCTCGCGGAGAACCGCATCCCTCCGCGCGCGTTCGGAGAGGGCGGAGACGACGATCAGTCCGGCGATGGCCAGAAACACCGAAGCCGCGAGGAAGGTCGAGGAACGGCGAGCCGCGCCACCGCGACTAAAGCGGCTCATGGCTCGAGACTCCGCTTGTATATCTCGAGCACTTCCTCCGAAATTCCGAGCCGACGCGCCATCTCGTCTTCGCGAAGCTCTAGCGAGGCTCGCGTCGCGGCCCGCTCTTCCGGAGACGCGACGACGATCGCCATGCCCCCTTCCGCGAGACGCGCCTTGGCGCTTTCCTGCGCACGGGCCGCTTCCTCGCGCGAGGCCGCGAGCTGGTCTTTCCAGGTCTCCTCGATGAGGGCGCGCAGGCGCGGGGACAGCCGCTTCCAGACCGGGTCGCCGATAATCGGAACGAAGAAAGGATAATACTCGGCGTCTTCGTAGACCGAGACGAGGCCATGCCCGGCGATTCCGAGGCTGTCGACGGTCTCGTAGGTCGTGAGAACGGCGTCGACGAGCCGTCTATCGAGATAGGCGGTGATATCCGCGGCGGGGATGCTCACCGGTCGGCCGCCCAGGGCGCGGACGCGCTCCTCGTTGGCTCGCCCTCCGGCCACCCTCACCTTCAAGCCCGCGATATCGGCCATCGATCGCAGACGCCTGTTCACGCCGAACAGGTGCGCATGCCCGAGATCGAGCCATCCGCCCACGATATGCACGGCCAGGTCCCGCTCCAGGGCCGCATCTATGGCCGCGCCGAGAGGGCCGTCGGCGAGGCCGCGCATGAGTTCGGCCGAGCGGCCATAGGCGCGGGGCAGCATGATCGCGGCGCAGTCGGGAGCGAAGCGGTCGAGATTCCAGATACCCGGCACGGCCATCTCGACGCGCCCCCGTTCGAGCGCCGCCGCGACATCGGCGTCACGGAAGAGCCGTGCCCCGTCGTAGAACTCGACCAGAAGCTCGCCCGCCGCGCGGCGAGAGAGGGTCTCGGCGAAATGCCGCACAGCCCAGGTCTCGAAATGCCGGGAAGGATTTTCGATGGAGATGCGGAAGAGGATTCGGTCGTCGGCGAATGCCGCAACGAATGCCGTCGCGCTCAGCGCGATAAAAAAAAGCAAGAGAGGAAGCGGCGATCTTTTGTCCATGACGGCCACTCCCCGCCTCGGACGATCGAGGCGTCTACCGGAACATCCCAGGCGACTCGGCGATAGGGGCAACATCCTCGATCGACCGATCACGGAAGCCCGGACGCGGAGCCGAACCCGCGCCGCGCGGCCCATCCTTCATTGGAAAACTATAATCTCGCACGGCGAGGACTGCAACGGGGAAATCTTCGCTCCCGCGCGGTCTATGCCCGAAGCGCCGCCGAGCCGCGCAGCCGGCTATGGCGCCAGCCCCACCGTCGCCTGGAGAAGGTCGGGAGCGCGCCATTTCATGGCCAGCACCCAGGCCAGGCCCGAGCGCCAGCCCGCCTTGATCGCGGCGAGCTCTATGGCCTTGATCCCGGGCTGGACGGCGTCGCCGGTCCTGGCGAGCTCGCGCAGGCTGATATTCACCGTGATCCTCTTCGCAGCCCGCGGCGGCGGAGCCGAACGCACCGTCGCCGCGACTTTGTAGAGCACGAGCGAGCCCGAGCGGGCCACCTCCATCGGCGTGTTCGCCTCGTACCCGAATGCGCCCTCGGTGTGGCAGAGAAACTTGCCCGACCCGCGCGAAAACCGCGAAGGAGCGAAACCGCGAAGCGCCTCGGGTCCGAAGCCCATCCCCTGCAGGTAGAGGCGTTGCCCTTCGGAAGAAGCCCCGAGGCTCGCCACGGCGAAGCACTCGACATCGCGCGACAGCACGGCGCCCTGGGCCCCCAAAAGAAGCGCGGCTCCCAGCGCGAAGGCAGTCACCCACACCACCCGGCTCATACCCCAGCCCTCCAGACCCGCAGCCGATTCGGGCCTTCTGGTCCCGAACCGTTTCGCCGCCGACGGGCACACAAGATACTACCGCGCTCCCTCTCCAAATCCGAAAGAACGCCGCCCCTTGACACTGTCCCATTTCTCCAATAGTCTACGAAAAACCTGAACTACGGGGAATTAGCTCAGTTGGTAGAGCGATAGGTTCGCAATCTATAGGTCGGGGGTTCGAATCCCCCATTCTCCACGACACTACTACCGCTTGTTGAGCGGTAGTTCTTTTTGGCAACGTTAGTTGCCCTTCTAGCCGCACGAGAGCCTTTTTAGGCACTCCAGGCTTCCAACCACAACTCTGAGATTGGCTCTGAGATTCTCAGCGCCAGTCGGGTAGGAAGCGTATGGAGCGTGCAAAGCGGCCCTATTCCGTCCAGAAAAGACCAACCGCCAGGAAGAACAGGAACGTCTATTACGTTCAGTTCAGGCATCCCGAGACAGGCTCGTACATGACCGCCATTTCATCGGGCAAGAGCTCGAAGAGCGAAGCCATGAACTGGGCCGACGAGCAGATCAAGACCGGCAAGGTCACTACCTCTGACAAGAGGGGCATCCTCCTGGAAACCTTTGCGAAGGAGTTCTGGGACTGGGATAAGAGTCCTTATGTGAAGGGAAAACTCGCCCGAGGCCAGCGGATCGGGCGGACCCACGTCCTAAAGAGCGCGGGCTATATCGAGCAGCATGTCCTCCCTTACTTCAAAGATCGAACACTGGCTTCCATCAAGCCCAGGGATATCGAATCCTGGCTCCTCTCCCTAAGGGAAATGGCAAGCCTTAAGGCTCGGTCCGTCAATCTCGTCTATATGGCCTTTCGGACCGTCCTCAAGGAAGCCCATCGGTTTGGCGTCATCCCTTCTGATCCCACCGCGAGCATCCGAATGCTCGCGGAGGAAAAGACAGAACGTGGTGTCCTTTCGATCGCAGAGGTCAAGAAGCTCTTCGCGTCGGACACTCTTGAGCAGGTCTGGAAGGGCGATATCCGGATCTTCACAGCCAACCTCCTCGCGGCAAGCACGGGCATGCGCGAGGGGGAAATCAGGGGACTCTGCATAAAGTACGTCTTCGACGACTACATCGACGTCAAGCTCTCGTGGGAACAGGGCTTCGGGCCTAAGGAAGCCAAGTGGGGTTCCGTGCGATGCGTTGCGGTACCGAAGGTCGTAGCCGAGCTCCTCCGAAAGCTCATCGCGATGAGTCCCTACCAAGAACCCGATGATTTCGTATTTTATGGAGAACGGCGGGAGGTCCCTCTCCATGCCAGGTTCTTCGTCGACGCTCTCTACGCTGCCCTCGAGGCAATAGAGATCACCAAGGAGCAACGCAAGGCAAGGCAGATCACCTTCCATTCATGGAGGCACTTTCTCAACTCCATCAGCCGTGGACGAGTACCCGATGAAAAGCTCAGGCTCATGACCGGGCATCGTACCGCGGAGATGACAGATCACTACACCCACCTCCTTGAGGAAGACTACGCCGAGATCAGAAAGGTTCAGGAGGATGTATTCGGGAGACGAACAGAAGCTGAGCTATAAGATAAAACGCCTGATCGACCTCCCATCCATTGTCCATTGCGGTGATAGCCCCCCTTGGTTTGGCACAAGGTAGCTAGGCTTGGAGTAGAAGATCATGGCGAGTCGCCGGTAGTGGCAAAAGATCACTGCGGAATCAAAGAGTCGGCGATAATTGGAGCTGTCTGCCTCATCAGGCCCCCTTCGAGCTCGAAACGTACGGTCGTTCTCGCTAGGTCTAAATTGACTCGGTATATATGTTCCAGCGCTTCTGCCTGGCTGAGCGGGTCGCAGAGGATCGAGAGGAGCAAGGAGCCTGGGTCTGCTTCGAAAATCCGGTAGACGTAGTACTTCCCACGGTAATCCCGGGCTGCTTGAAGCTCATTGCCGGTGAGTTCGATTCGCGCTCGCGGGTCCGCGCGCCCCTTTACCTCGATAAATCGTTCGATGAGGCCGAGATCGCGGTGTGGTCCGAGAACGAAGGCCTCGCGATCTTCGGTAGTAGCGAAGCTTAGTATGTCGCATCGCGGTCCTTGATAGCCAGTTAGGCGGCCCACCAAAAGCGGGAAGCGACCTTGGCTTTTGTCCTGCTCGAATTCGAATGCTTTTCGCTCAGCGAAGGTCCCATCGTCCACCTGGACTAGATGTGTAGTGCGGCTAGCACGTGATGCACTTCGAACTTGTAGAGCCTGGTGACTTGCTGGGGGCAAGGGCATATGCTGGATCGGGTTGACCTCGAGGACTGACGGGATTGGAACAGGTCCGGTCGGATTATCCCCAGACTCGAGCCTATCCGAATCCCTGCTGTCCGCTGTTGGAAGAAGTGGCTGGCTACCGGGATCCAACGCTTCGAGAGGGATGGGGAAGTCGAGGATGCCGCGTAAGCGTTCCGATTCAATGATTTCTCTCATAATCGAATCGATATTCGCAGTGGTGGACTCTCCGAGCATTCGATGAAGGAGAGTTGCCCGCCCGGTCTCACCACACCGGAACATCCGCGCGAAATCTCCACCTTCGCCGAGGCGAAACATGGTCCCTATAGCCTCTCCGAGGGCGTCCGCGACTAGATCAATCGAATCTTCGATGCTCAGAGCGGAATCAACGACAATATAGAGTTCCTTCCCTATGCGTTCCCCAATCCAGGGTTTTAGGTTGTAGTCGAAGCGCTGATCTCGGAACTCTAGTGACATCATCGCCATTGAACAGGGAAGAAGCTTAAGTTCTTGCAAGCTCTGAAGGTATTGAGTCTGCGCTGTCTGCGCTTTCCTCAGGGCAAGGAGATATGGCTTGGATCTCTCGAAACGTCGGGATAGCTCCTCCGCATCAGGTGCGGGTAGCGATTCGTAGACCGTTCGCTTGATAGCAGTCTTCTCGAGAGCTCGCACTCCGAACACTGCTTCGACCTTCTCACTTCCCACTCTGCGTGGTAGATCCACCATCGGTAGCTGGCGTAACAATTCTGCAGGAAAACCCTCAACATCGGCATGAAAAAGATCGGCAACATTGAAATATGCCGAATCCGCCCCGAGACTACCCCACAGTTTGCCAAGCTGCATGAATCGCCGGTATTGAGATCCCTTAGGATTTGGACCGGTAATAAGATCATTGGATTCAAGGATTAGGCGGTAAAACGCACGCGCGGAGCCCCCATTTGGATCTAGGGTTGGGAGTTCGAGCAGTCGCGTATAGAGCTCTTCGTGGGATAGGGATTCGATACCATATAGAACTCCTGCCCGGGCCCAGGCGACCTGGAGATCTTGACCTGACAAGCGGAAGGCAGCCAACTGTCCTTCAGAAAGAGGTGCAGGATGGGGGAAATGATTCTCAAGGAGCCGCAAGGTGATGAAGCAATTGCGGGGAAGATCCACACCACCTTGGGAAGTCAGTAGCCAAGGACGATTCTTGAGCGTCCATCCTATGAACGAAGGAAGCGGGCCATCGTAAACGCGCCGATTATCTTCCCATGTGCCATATGGTCGGCAGGTCAATCCACCATGAGCGGCAGAGATACGCTGCCAATCCGAGGCACGACTATCTCTCGCAAGCCATGCAAGGATGGCGCAGGAAGCTGCGTTTCTTAAGAGGACCTCAAGCTCAGGGATAGTTTCCAGATTTGCAAACTGAGGTTCAGGTATATCAGATGCCTTCGTGTATATCTCATCCCCGAACCTCGCGGGATATTCAATAGTGTCGAGCACATACTGCAAGAAAGTCGAGTCGCCTACTCCACGCGTGATACGTGGCCATCTAGATGCGCCAATCCATTCAAGGAAGGATTCGACGGACTCATCGGTGGAGTCAAACCCGAGATCGCTGGGCGCCGCCAGCAATCGCTCGGAGGCCCATCCACGATAGAGAGCATCTGTCACTGTGCCGCTCAAGCCGTAGCCTGTTCCGAGATAGAGCTTATCGATCCTCTCGTAGCTACCAGTCGCGGTCGGGACCTGCAGGACAAGGCCTGGAGGGAAAGCAGCTGCCTGGGACCGCGCGATAGACCAGCGGTATAGTTCAAGGAGGGAGCGTACGAGTTCTTGCGTCGTCATCGCTTTAGCGGTGGCTCCCTCTCCTGCGCGCCGTTCGGAATCGCGGACGAGGGTTCGTACAAGATTGGCAAGAGAGTATTCTCGCACTCCGAAATCAGAGAGACGATGTTGCAGTTGACGAACGTCGCGAGCATTGAGCCTAGCCAGAAGAGCCGTTTGCATGTCCTGGTTTAAAAAGCTGACTTCCACCCAATCCGGCAATTGAAGCTCGTCCGCTCCGACGGGCGGAAGATAGATTTCGGTATTCTTCCGCACCGGATAACCCGCCTGGTCAATAAGCAGATCGCCCCGCCTTAGGGATGCTGGTAGGGAATGCTCGAGAATGCCTGCGATGAAGGCAACCCGAGCACCCAACGAAAAATCCTTGATTGTGTCGATCCGTAGATGAAATTCGTTCTCAGAAAGAGGGGCGACTGATAGTCTCCGTAGGAAATTGAAGTCGGCTTGGTTATTTGTGATTGCGACGTCAGCGAACTGCGAGGGGGGAAGCCATTGGGGATCGGCACCTGGAATAATTCGGGCTTCCGCAGGCGTCACGATCTTGCCTGTCATGGTGGGGATGAAGCGCTTCGTCCTGAGCGCCGCGAGAAGGGCATCTTCGAAATTGGCCCTTTCGAGCTCCAGGGGATAGTGCGAGCTAGGAATTACTAATTCGAGCCCTGCTCGATGACTGCTGTATGGCTCAGTACATCGAGCCTCAGCTACGTCAGCCAGAGTCTCTGCAAGTTGGCGAAGTACCCACGCGTTGGAGCGACGTTCGGTCGGGTGCTTCCGGTTGGAAGTGAGTTCGAGAGTGGCGTGACAAAGCAACGGATGCGGAATCTGTACGTCGGTTGGGAAGAAGGAATGGAGTCGGCCAGGTATGCCTGCCCGATCGAGAGGAAGCGCTATGGCGACCTGGAAGCACGCTTCAACTTCGTCAGCATCAAGGCTGTCCGGGGGGATCGAGCCTGATCGACAGAAAATGCGCCATCTCCCTGTTGGTTGTCCCTCTTCGCGCACTGCCCGCTCATCACCATCGCATTCGAGGCTCCAGGTGGTATTTAATTCGCGACTCCTGATTGTAAGCTGATTGATGGAATCCATAAAAAGGAGGAACTCGGGATCTACTTGATTGAGTTGCTCCTGCGCCACGGTCCTGTCCTCCGGGCGATCGAAAGGCATCCCGATGGCGGTGTCGTATCCATCGTCTATCGCCTTCATGCAGTCAGCAAGGATGCGCCGCTGATTTCCATTACTCGTCTTGTCAACCAGTTGCTTGGCACTGATATCAACACATGGGAAAGGCAGGAAAGCGAGCGGGGGGACACCTTCATCCGCCCGCCCTGTGAGAGCGACTTCAGAAAGCTCATCAGCAAGCGAGACAATGCGCTGGAAAACTTCGTCGTGATGGGTAGTGCTGTAAAAGAGATTCAATGACCCACTCAAGATTATCGGCGTCGAAGACCAGTTGAGAACCGAACGGAAGCCGAGACCCTTATTACCGATAAGATGTCTATTCGAGTGCCGTTTTGGGCTTAGGTGGTCTGTCTGTAAGGAAAGCACACCTTCAGATGAAAATGGCAAGCCGGTGTTGGCCACAAGCAGACCGTCGTCATTAAGGGATAGAAGGATGCGTCCCGGTGTTCCAACCTCTGCCGCCGCGTCCGCGGCATTCTGTATGAGCTCGAGAATTTCCCGTCCCCGATAATCTCGCGATATGCTTCGCTCGGTCCTATAGCCTGCAATCATGAGAGCAGGTTTGCATCGATACGCTTCGAGAGTCCTACGTTCCTGATCCTTGATCCATGTGAGCCAGTCTTCAGCTGATCGAGGTGTCGGCGTTATCCGGAGTGGACTGGATCCAATCATGGCTTTTCTCTCCATTTAATAATTAGAGCATACGCTTCTCTAGCATCAAGGTACGCAGCTGAACGGAGAATAAATCTATTTCAAAAATACCGGGGCTGAAGGTTTATCCCGAGATCTCCAAATGACATGTCAATCATTAAGAATCCGATCTGAATAGCCTTCGAACGATCATTATATTGCCTTTATTTCTGTGGTCAAGGCCAAGCGGCATCGGCAGGAAGGCTCCGAAATCTTTCGGACGGCCGATAGTCAGCATTATTGAGACGATTCACTTCACATAAACCCTCGTAGCAACATAGCCCCAGAGGTCCCAAAAATGAATCTCTAGCAAGTGCTAGTACGTCCATTATAGGTGCGCTCCTTCCTGCTTGCCCCTGAAAGGCCGTGTGGGTATCGAGTAAACAGAGAGGCCCGCCCCAGCGAAGGAGCGGGCCTCATGTTATTTCAAGAAGGTGTACCGGGAAGTCATATAGAGCTTCCAGGGCTCAAGCTCGGGAAAGCGATCAAAAGGCACATGCGAGAGGAAGTCCTCGGTCGTGATGGCGATGAAGTCTGAGGGTTCGATAAGGATGTGCTGCCAAACCTCGTAAGCGTCGCGGCCGAGATTACGAAAGCCGGGCGATGTGATAGCCTTGAGCTCCCGGTTGCCCGAGGCGTGGACGTGGACTAGGCGGACCCGGTCGACGTCGGGTATGCCGACATCCGCGATACGCGCGACAAGGAGTTGCTGCCGCAAGAGCTGATAAAATGGCTCGAACATGAAGTCTTCGATCCGCGATGCAACGGTAAGGTCGATCGGCGTGAGTTCATCGAAGAAGAAGGCCCGGTAGGGCTCGATGCGATCGGTGCCGTCTGAGCGGAATCGCTTGTAGGTTGCGCCGTATGATTCCGAGTATTTCCACTCGATGAGGAGCATTACACGGCGGCCGTCGGTGGCTTCGTACATGACCATTGCATCGATGCTCGTGTTTCCGGCTCCGCGATGGCGGTAAGCTCCGAGTTTCGGGGTCTCACCGAGATAATTCGTATCGCCGATCCACTCGAAGGCAATGAAGGATTCATTCTCTACGGGCAGCATTCTTGCAATGTCGGGGAAGTGTGGGAGGAGCAGGGCTGCGAGGGCTTCGGGGCGATTGATGAAGGGGAAAAGGGCGTTCACGCAAAAAATTTGAGACGAGCAAAGGTGGTTGGACGGAAGCCCTGGGAGGGCAGCGCCGTGCCAGACGATGCCGAGGCGGTCGAAGGTGGAGATCGCGTCGGCACGTATTTCATGGAAGAGGTTGTGGCCTGCGAACTCGAGGGGCAAGCAAAATGGGAACATGCGAGAGCAATAGAGCCCTGGCGCCTTGGCGAGCCTGGGGAGGACCTTGGTCGTGAGCTTCCATGCGGTCTGGCGCTTCTTTTCTGCGGCAAGGAATGTCATATGGTTGGGTACCTCGTTTGTTGGTGGTGATGGATCAGGCCGAGGCGCTCGCTACAGCGCTGTTCCTGACGACTTTCTCGGCATAGCCGAGCATCTTGAGAACGCCCTCGCGATCATGGGACTTCTTGGCTTTCTCGAAGATCCAATCGGTGTGCTTCTCGGTGAAGGCTTCGTAGTTATCCTCGAGATAGGACTCAAGGCGACCGAGGAGGGATTCGGCGGATTCATCGGGGAAGCGGTCGGAAGGGCCGAAAGCTTGCTCGGAGACCACCGTGGGGGCGGCAGAGGGAATACTGCGAGGTTCAGGCTGCACCGGGATTGCCTGCGGAACATCTACCTGTCGGATCAAGGTTTTGGCGGGAGAAGGCGATTGAACCGGCCGGGAAGGTTCGGCAGCGGGCATCGGAGCCATCGCGGGAACGGTTTCTGCGTCGGGGAGTTCAGCGGCGTCGTAGGGCATCCCGCCAAGCTCGTCGGGGAAGGCTAGCCGGAAGCCCTGCGAAATTGCAACTTTCTTGAGTTGAAAGCGAGGCTGTTTGGTCCAGAATGTTGTCGGGGAGCCGTCGCGCTTCTTTTGGACAGCCTCGGCCCAATACACTTCGTGAATGAAGGGCTCGGACCAATCCTTTCGATGGATTTCGACGAGGGCTTTCATGGTCGTGCCCTCCCCTTCGATCCAAGCTTTCCAGCCGTCGAGCTTGTCGGTTCGCTCCGCCCGCTTGAGATAGACCTCGTAGCCGGTGATGATTGAGAGGCGGCGGTACTCGCCTTCTCCGAAAACGGCAACGTGGATCTCCCTTTTAAAGGGGTTTAGGTGGAAAGCCTGGGCGATTTCCACGAACTGGAGCTTCTCGTTCTCGGTGAGCTGGGTGGCAAGCCCGAAGGCCTTTAGAAAATCGAGGACCGTTTCCTTACGGATCTCGGGAATGGCGGGCTGTGTAGGCGGTGGTTCCCTGATGGAAGCCGGGAACGAGGATAGGTTCTGCATTGAATACCTCCTGTGCACATGGGGCTTCAATAGCAGTAGAAGCGGAGAGGAAGAGAGCGCAGACGAGAGGCGACTTTACTCTATTGCTCGTGAATCTGGCTCGCTGCATTCAATGTGCTCAACATGAGGAAGGGCACGCCAATAGGATGTGTTCACAAAGTATCAATCTGGGCTGTCAGTTATGGGCCAAGAATGAAGTCCACTATGAGAGGAAGGCACCTTAGGACCACCGCCTAAGTAAAGTTGATTTGACAGAATTCGACCGCGTGTCAATAATCCAACATCGGCGCTTTTCGAATGGTTGATTTTGACAGTTATTGCTCATTGGTGTATGATCCTGACAATGGGAACTGATAGCGATAACATCATGACTCTCCAGGAACTCGCTATTTACCTCAAGATTCCTATGTCCTCACTCTATAAGATCGTAAGGGAGGGCAATATCCCGGCCCAGAAAATCGGGAAGCACTGGCGCTTCGACAGGAAGGCCATCGATGCTTGGATGTCAAATGGTATATTGCGATGAAGGACAGGGGATGAGTATGGGTGGGGGCAAGCGTGGTCGGCCACGCATTGCAGAAAGGGCTACTCCTAGGAAGAAGGTCTACGCGATAGACCTTTTCTGCGGTGCAGGAGGTCTGACAAAAGGTCTCGAGACGGCAGGACTCAAGGTGCGGCTTGGCATCGACATTGACAGGGAATGCGAGTACCCATACTCCCAAAATACAGCAGCGCAGTTCATGCGTGCTTCCGTGGATAAAGTCGTTGGGCGAAATCTTGAACCATACTACCGTAAAAACGGAATTCGCTTGCTGGCAGGTTGCGCGCCTTGCCAGACATTCTCCTCATACAACCAGAAGGCCGACAAGAACGACCGGAGGTGGTGGCTATTGCTGGAATTCGCCC
>Ga0307376_10000272_pt1 | contig 69854 bp, 65 predicted proteins | sample TR2MG_FD_202536 | JGI IMG/M metagenome (GOLD analysis project Ga0307376, IMG submission 202536) | Soil microbial communities from Risofladan, Vaasa, Finland - TR-2 | ecosystem: Environmental > Terrestrial > Soil > Coastal area > Acid sulfate soil | place: Finland: Risofladan, Vaasa | collected...
CGGGACGGGGGCTGCGAGCTTTGCCCACGGGACGGGGGCGGCGAGCTTTGCCCACGGGATGGGGGCGGCGAGCAATGGGGGGGACGCCCCCGGGACGGGGGCTGCGAGCTTTGCCCACGGGACGGGGGCTGCGAGCAATGGGGGGGACGCCCCCGAGACGGGGGCGGCGAGCTTTGCCCCCGGGATGGGGGCGGCGAGCAATGGGGGGGACGCCCCCGGGACGGGGGCTGCGAGCGTTGCCCCCGGGATGGGGGTGGCGAGCGTTGGGGGGGGACGCCCCCGGGACGGGGGCGACACCGCCCAGAATCGGGCTGTGGGGGCTGCTGGCTGTGCTGGCGGGCGTCCACGTCGCGCGCATGGTCGCGTTCTTTGCCAAGACGTATGGCGAAGAGACCTTTCGCTACGTCGCCCAGGCGCTCTTGCGCAAGAATATCGTGGCGGGCGTGCTGCGGCGGCCTGGGGCGCAGGCCCTGCCCGTCTCTCCTGGGGACGCCATCAACCGCCTGCAGGACGACGTGGCCGAGGTGGCCGACTTTCCCACCTGGCTGCCGCACGTCCTGGGGCAGGTTTCGGCCGCCGTGGTCGCCGCGGCCATCATGTTCACCATCCACCCCACCATCACGCTGGTCACGGTCGTGCCGCTGATCGCCACCTTTATCGTTGGCCGCTACACGATGAGGTACCTGGTACGCTACTGGAGGACCAGCCGCGAGACGACCGGCGCCGTCACCGGCTTCCTCGGCGAGGTCCTGGACGCGGTGCAGGCCGTCAAGATTGCCGATGCCGAGACGGACGTGATCGCTCACTTCCACACGCTCAACGAGGCGCGTCGCAAGGCCGACCTGAAAAACAGCCTGTTTCTCCAACTGCTCCAAGGGGTGTGGGCCAACATCGGCGACCTGGGATTTGCCATCGTGCTGCTGTTGTCCGCCCGGGCCGTACAGACGGGTACGTTCACGGTCGGCGACTTTGTCCTCTTCACCAGTTACGTCTGGCTGGTGATGGACGGCCCAGAGGTGATCGGCGGGTTCGTCGCCGACTATCGAAATCAGGCGGTGTCTATTGACCGCATGCTCGAACTACAACCCGACGCCCCACCCGAGACGCTGGTGACGCGCGATGTCATTCCGAGCGCAGCGAGGAATCTCGGCACCGACGTACTCATCAATCCCCTGGAGACGTTGGAGGCACGTGGCCTGACCTACCGTTACCCCGACTCGGACAAGGGGATCGTGGACGTGGATCTGCGCCTGGAGCGTGGCTCCTTCACCGTCGTCACCGGGCGTATCGGCGCGGGCAAGACGACGCTACTGCGGGTGCTGCTGGGCCTCCTGCCCAGGGATGCGGGTGAGGTGCGCTGGAACGGCCGCCCCGTGGACGACCTGGCGGTGTTTTTCCAGCCGCCGCGCAGCGCCTGCACGCCCCAGGTGCCGCTGCTGTTCAGCGAGTCGCTGCGCGACAACATCCTGATGGGCCTGCCGGACGAAGCGGGGCTGAGATTCCTCGCTACGCTCGGAGTGGCGAGATTCCTCGCTGGGCTCGGAATGACAGGGTGGCGATCCGGGCAGCGGTGCTGGAGCGGGACGTGGAGGAGTTGGAAGATGGCCTGGATACGGTCGTCGGCCCCAAGGGGCTCAGGCTTTCGGGCGGGCAGGTGCAGCGCACGGCGGCGGCGCGCATGTTCGTCCGCCAGCCGGAGTTGCTGGTGTTTGACGATCTGTCCAGCGCGCTCGACGTGGAGACGGAGCAGACGTTGTGGGAGCGGCTGTTCGCCAGCAGGGGCAGCTCGCGAGTCGCTCCTACGTGCCTGGTGGTCTCCCACCGCCGGGCTGCGCTGCGCCGCGCCGAGCGCATCATCGTCCTCAAGGATGGCCGGGTAGAGGCGGAGGGGACGCTGGACGGGCTGCTGGAGAGGTGTGAGGAGATGCGGCGGCTGTGGGCCGGCGACCTGGGTGCGTCGTAGTCCTGTGTTGAGGGGGCAGACCCTAAAGGTGGCGATAGGAATCGCTCGGGAAAACCTTCAGGGTCTTGGCGAAATCTCGCGAAAAACACGAAAGCGGCCGCGCCCCATAAGCTAACGTCCCATCAACTCCATCAGGAGTTCGTCTCGATCAAGCCCCAGGTGCTGGGCTACGTCCTTGAGAATAGCGTTCAACGTACCGATGCGCAGCGGCGAATGGCGAGGAATCGTGTAGCCGCACCATATCGGGGATGCCCGACACCCGGCATCATTATGCCGCGAAGCGGGGCAGATGTCAAGGCAGATGGCGGACAATCAAAGGCCCCCGCCAGGTCTGGCGGGGGCTTCCATCACGACGATGTGGCAAAGAGCGCATGGCCTACGGAGGAGCCGTGCGCTCGGCCGTCGCGGCCGGGGGAGCCTAGTAGCGCCTGCGGCGCTCGCCTCCCCCCTCCGCCCGGTTGTCCCGCTGCGGGCGCGCCTCTGCTACGCTGATCGCACGCCCATCCACTTGCTTGCTGTCGAGCTCGCTAATGGCTCGCTGGGCAGCGTCATTCTCCGCCATCTCAACGAAAGCGAAGCCCTTGGAGCGGCCCGTCAATCTGTCGGTGATGAGGTTGACCGAGACGACCTCGCCAATCGCGCCGAAGAGCTCGGATAGCGTGGCCTCAGTTGTCTCGTAACCCAGGTTACCGCAGTATAACTTTTTTCCCATTTCTCTCTCCTCTTACTGATGCAGTGTGTTGCTGCACGTGGCTAAAGCGCTCGCACCTGGATAGCCTGCAGTCCCTTAGGGCCCTGCTCGACGGAGAATTCGACCCGCTGCTCTTCGCGCAACGTGCGGAAGCCTTCTCCCTCAATGGCTGTGTAGTGGACGAAGACGTCCCCTCCGGCCTCGCGAGCGATGAAGCCGTATCCCTTGCCGTCGTTGAACCACTTGACGGTTCCGATTTCTTTCACTGACATTTCTGTACTCCTTAGATTTGTGAAACTAGACGATCTGCGGGCGAAGCGGCGCGACCGAAAAACACAAAAACCGCCCAAGCCTCCGCAAGCCTGGACAGTCTTTCCGTACAGTCAAAGCCTACTTCGTCCTACGACAAGACGTATTGTACCACCTTTGCCCAGAAAGTCAAACCGGCAGCCAGCCCACCCTCCCGCAGGTCAGGAATGGGCCGGGCCAGGCAGTACGATTCAACGCAGAGACGCGGAGAAGCAGAGGAAGGCAGAGATTTGTGATCCTATTGGGTGGCGGCCAGGGAGCGGGGGTCGAAGGCGTCGCGCAGCCCATCCCCCACGAAATTGATGGCCAAGACGGCCAGCAAGATCAGGGTGCCGGGGAAGAACCACATCCAGGGGGCTCCCTCCAGGTGGTTGTAGGCTTCGTTGAGCATGTTGCCCCAGGTGGCGGTCGGAGGCTGGACTCCCATGCCCAGGAAACTGATGTAGGCCTCAGAGAGGATGGCTGTGGCGATCTCTAGCGTGGCGGAGACGATGATGGGAGCCATGGTGTTGGGCAGGACGTGTTCAAAGATCAGGGAAAAGTCGGTAGCGCCAGCGCAGCGGGCGGCGGTCACGAACTCTTGTTCTTTCAGGGAGAGAAAATTCGAGCGCACGATGCGGGCCAGGTACATCCAACTGGTCAGCCCGATGACGCCGACGATGATCACCACGCTCCCGCTGAAGGAACGGCCGAACAGGGTAAAGGCGGGCATTTGCGTGCCAAAGAACTTGGCCAGCGCAATCAGCAGGAAGAGTTGGGGGATGTTGAACGCGGCCTCGGTAAAGCGCATCAACAGGCTGTCCACGAGCCCACCGTAGAAGCCGGCGATGGCGCCAATCAGTACCCCCGCCAGGACGGAAACGACGACGGCCAGGATGCCGATGATCATGGAAATCTGTCCGCCATAGATTGTGCGGGCCAGGATGTCGCGCCCGCCCAGGTCAGTGCCGAAGGGGTGTTCCCACGACGGCGGTGAGAGTTTGCCCCTCAGGTCCACGTAATTCGCCTCCGCCTCCGAGAAGAAAACGGTGCCCACGGTCACATAGAGGACGAGAGCAACGAGTATGCCGACGCCAACGAGGGCCATTCTGTGGCGAACGAAGCGACGCAGGGCCACCTGGCCGGGCGTCAACGGCGGGCGCTCAATCTCGGCTTGCAGCAGGTTGCCAGTTGCCGGCGTGGTTGTCACGCTCGCTCACCTCACTCGTAGCGGATGCGGGGGTCCAGGAAGGTGTAGGTGACGTCGGTGATGATCTGGAACAGGACCACGAGGACCGAGATGATGACCAGGATGCCCATGGTGACCGGGATATCGGCGGCGTTGGTGGCCTTGAAGTAGAGACGGCCCATCCCAGGCCAGCCGAAGATGGCCTCGGTGACCACCGCTCCTCCCAGAAGAAGGGGGAGATCCATGCCGATAATGGTGACCAAAGGAAGGGCGGCGTTCTTGAGTGCGTGGCCCAAGATCACCATCCGTCTGGGTAGCCCTTTGGCGTAGGCGGTACGAATATAGTCCTGGCTAATCACCTCCAGCATCTGGGAACGGACGTAGCGGCTGTACCCGGCGATACTGACGATGGACAGCGATGCGACCGGCAGCACCAGGTGCCACACGATCTGCCCCAGCGTTGGCCCCACTCCCAGGTCATACATGCCGCTGACCGGGAAGTAAGGCAATCCCCAGCGCCTGAAATTCACGGCGAAGATGTAGATCAGCATGAGCGACAGCCAAAAGACCGGCATCGAGTACCCAATGAACGAGAAAGCGGTGATCACGTTGTCCCACGCCGAGTACTGGCGCAGGGCCGAATAGATGCCGATGAGCAGTGAGAAAATCAGGACGACCACCTCACACGTCGTCATCAGTAGCAACGTGTTCCAGACTCTCTCCCCGATGATCTCGAGCGCGGGCCGGCGTTCCTGAAAGGAATTGCCAAAATCTCCTCTCAGCACCCCGTGGCGAGTGCCGTACTCGTCGTAAACGCCATCCCCATTGGCATCTATTTTCATCCAGTCGTTGCCGATCAGCCAGATGCCGTACTGCACGATGACCGGCCTGTCCAGGCCCAACTGGCGGGTCAGCCGCTCGCGGTCGGCGGGGGGGAGCCGGCGGCGGGTGCCGCCGAAAGAGGCCAGCGGGTCGCCAAGGTTGGAGATCAGGATGAACAGGATCAGGCTGATGATCAGCAAGAGGGGGATGGCTTGCAGAAGACGTCGGAGCACGTAGCGGACCATTCGACTATCTCCTCGAGCCGCTGTAGAGGCGGGTGAGTGTACTCGATGGACGAAAATCTATGCCCACGAAAAAAGGAGAATGGAGGAGGGACTCTCCTCCATTCTCACAGGCGCCTGCATTTACTCGGCCACGTCCCATTCCCAGGCAAACATCAAGGGGTCCACACCGGAGAACTTGACGTCCTTCAACCGTCTGTTGACCGCCCACACGTCTGGATCGGTGTACATCGGGATGATCAACGTCTCATCGTACATGATCTTGCCGATCTGGTAGAACATCTCGATGCGCTTGTCTGGACTGATCTCTACCGCCTGGGCCGTGAACAGCTCATCCAGTTCGGGTATGCAGATCCCGTACCAGTTATAGCCCCAGGGATTGTCTTCCGTAGGAATCTCCGAACAGAGGAAATAGGAGGTGTCGGGGCTGGGGAAATACCACAGGCCGTCCGAATAGTGGGTCATGTCATAGTCCCCGGTGGCCAGCGGCCCTGCCTCGTCGTACGAGGCCCACAGCACCTCCGACGTTTCGGCGGTCATGTCCATCTTGATGCCGACGTCGGCCAGCATCTGCTGCATGGAAGCGACCCGGGTGTCCGTCGTCTCGTCGCCACCGACGTACTTGTAGCGCAGCACCAGTTCCACGCCGTCCTTGTCGCGGACGCCGTCCCCATTGGTGTCTATCCAGCCGGCCTCGTCCAGCAGGGCCTTGGCCTGTTCTGGATCATAGGGATACGGCTCGAGGTCAGGGTTGTCGTAGACCGTGCCGTGCCAATACGTGGCGGGTATCTGGTACAGGCCGGAGTAGAGTTGGTCAATCATCAACTGGCGGTCCCACGCCAGGGCGATGGCGCGGCGCACACGAGCGTCCGTCATGGCCAGATGGGCGGTCTGGGGGTCCACGTTGAGGAACGTCACCACCTGATAGCCGTTGATCGAAGAGGTGATGTCTGCGTTCCCCATGCCATTGATGGTCGGAAGCTCGGCACCGGTGATATAACTGCCGATGTCACTCTCACCGGAAGCAAGCGCTGCCAATTGGGCGGCCCGGTCTTCGAGCAGCCGCATATAGATCTCGTCCAGATGAGGGCGTCCGCGCCAGTAGCGGTCGTTGGCTGCGAGAGCGATGTGGCTGGCGGGTTCGAATGCGGTCAGGATGAATGGACCGCTGCCCACGGCCGGAAGGCGGTTCCACTCAGCATTGTCGAGGGTGCCCTCCGCCTGGAACACCGGCTCCAGGACGTGCCTGGGGATGATCCTGGAGATGCCTACGAAGAGGCTGGTGGACCAGTCGGCGTAGGGAGCGGTCATGTTGATCTGCAGGGTATGATCGTCCACCGCCGTGAGGCTCTCGACGTAGGTGTCCCATGGATACCGACTGTACGAGCTGTTGCCTTCGTCCATGATCATGTCGTAGGTGAAGACGGCATCTTGAGCGGTGAGCGGCGTGCCGTCGGACCAGGTGACGTCCGGCTTGAGTTTGATGGTGATGACCAACCCATCTTCCGAAACGCCCCCATTCTCCAGGGTCGGCAGTTCCTCCGCCAGGTCCATGATGTAGTTCCCATCGTTGTCAATGTTCCACAGGCTGGCCAGGTTGAGGTCGAACACACATTCGGCGGTCCACGAATAGGCATAGATGGGGTTCAGGGACTCGGGGTCCCCGCCGACGAAGGTCATGGTGACGCTCTTGGGTGCGGCCGGCGCAGTGGGTTCGGGCGTGGCCGGCTCCTCGGTAGAGGGGGCCTGCGTGGCGGGCTCCGTTGCCACGGGGGCGGCCGTGGTGGGCGTGGCGGTTCCGCCACATGCGGCCAGCAGCAGGCTGCCGGCCAACCAGAGCGATATGGTGATCCATCCGACTTTCTTCAGACACATGGTTCTCTTCCTCCTCTATTTTCGTCCCCTCCCGCAGGTCTGAAGGTGATATTACGTTAGCCGGGCCAGTTTCCAGCCTGCGGGAGGGTATTTTACTCGACAGCATGGAGCACCTGGCGCAGGCGCTCGAGCCCTTCATTCAGGTAATCGGCGGGCAGTCCGAAACTGATGCGCAAAAAGTGGTCCAGGCCAAAAAGGTCACCAGGCAAGACGAAAGCCCCGGCCTGGATCAACCGTTTGACCAATTCTGTCGAATTGATCTGGCGATGGTAGCGCACGAAGGCGATGGCGGCGGCCTGAGGCGGGACCAGGGTGAACAGGTCGCCCTGCTTTTCGCACCATTGCTCCAGGTGGCGGTATCCCTTGCGGATGTAGTCGCGCGTGCGTTGGAGGACGCGCGGGCGAACCTCAGGCGATAGGGCGTAGGCAGCCAGTTTGTTGTCCAGAAGGGAAGTGCCGATGGTGATGTAATCCTGCCAGGCCCACATCCTTTCGATCACGTCGGCGGGCGCTACAGCCCAGCCGATGCGGAGGCCGGGCAAACCGTAGGCTTTGGACATGCTGCCCATCGCCAGCACCCGCTCGTAGCGCCCCCACAAGGACGGGGTGACCTGGTCGGTCACTCGCTCTGCTCCGGCGTACACCTCGTCGCTCAGGAGCCAGGCCCCGACCCGTTCGGCAGCAGCCACTAGGCCGTCCATTTCCTCTGGCGTCATGATGTGTCCGGTGGGATTGTTGGGATTGACCACGGAGACGAGTTTGGTATTGGGGGACACGGCGCGCCCCAGTTCGTCGAGGTCCACGGCCCACCCCCGCTCTTCTTTCAACGAGAAGGTCTTGACGCGGTAGCCAAAATTGTGGGCAATGCCCCAGATTTGCATATAGTTGGGCAGCATGATGGCGATCTCGTCGCCGGGCTGCATGAGCGTCAAGAGCGAGGTAAAGTTGGCCTGGGCGCAGCCGGTGGTGATGAGGACGTTGTCGGGCGTAGCGCCGGGGTAGAGGGCGGCGACCCGTTCCCGTAATTCGATCAGGCCGTTGCTCTGCGGGTAATGCAGTTCGGTAGAGAGCAGCTCCTCGATGAACTGGGGGTCTTGCACCAACTCCGTCACCGACATGGGATGCACGCCGCTCTCGGAGAGGTTGTAGGGGACCTGATTCTCCCAGATGGACATCAGGCGTTCGAGCTCAAAGGGTACGAATGGTTGGCTCAACGGAATTTCCTTTCTTCAAACTTCAATGCTGATTCCCAGCCCCTTCCCCAGCGCCCGCTCATAGGCCAGCAGCGCGATAGCGGTGTCCTGCACTCCCACACCGGTCAGGTCGCAGATGGTGATTTCGTCATCCCGTTGGCGCCCAGGGACGCGGCCGGAGGTCAACTCGCCCAGTTCAAAGATCTCGCTCTGCTCAGAAACCACCCCTGCCTCCAGGGCGTGGTGCAATTCTCCCAGGCGGAAGCACTGCGACTTGCGGTCACAGACCAGGCGATCCGCGTGCCCAAAAACGTCTGCGTACAGTTCTTGCTTGTGCTCTGCGTCGGATCCCATGCAGGTAATGTGCAGGCCGGGATGCAGCCACTCTGCCTTCAAGTAGGGCTCACGCGAGGGGGTGGTGGTCACCACGAAATCGCTTTGCCTGACGACCTCTTCAGGATGCCCGGCTATGACTACCTCAACCCCCAGTTCCTGCCTCATTTCCTCAGCGTAGCGCCGGACCTGGTCCGGGATGATCCCATAAACCATCAAGCGTCGAAAGTCGCGCACGAGCCTCAGTCCTCTGACCTGGTAGCGAGCCTGCATGCCTGACCCAATCACACCGGCCGTTTCGATGCGCTGGCGGGCCAGGTGACGGGCGGCGATCGCGCCGGCGATGCCGGTTCGGAGGTCGGTCAGGTAGCCGTTGTCGAGCAAGATCGCTTCCAGGAACCCGGTCCTGGCACTCATCACGATCATCATCCCACTGCCATACGGTAAGCCCAGGAGGGGATTGTCGAGGAATCCAGATGCAACTTTGATGGCGAAGTGATCGAGGCCATGGATGTAGGCGGTCTTGACGTCCACCTCGCCGTGATTCTCTGCCACGTCAATGCGCATGACGGGGGGCATGGTGGTCTGGCCTTCCGCCAGGCGGGTGAACCCCTGGGCGATCGCCTCGACGGCGCCTTGATCCATGGACACACAGTCCCGGATTTCTGCCTCCGTCAGTATCGTCACCTTCACCTTTGGTCTCCTGTGATGCCTGGTTCATTCATCTGGCAGTGAAAACCCTTCGAGCGCCCCGGAGCAAGCGCGGAGCTCGTCTGGGGTAAGAAACGGTTCGAGCGGGAGACAAAGTAAGAGGATAGTATAGCCCAACTCTGCGCAAAAGGCAAACGTGAACCGCCCTGAGGGTGGGCGTCAGAGTTTTGCATGGACGACGTCGGGCCAGGGGCTGGGCGATCCCGTGCTTTGCTACGAGGAGGGCATTTGGATCACGAAAGGCGCGAAATCTCGCGAAAAACACGAAAGCGGCCGCTGACGGCCAGACCCTAAAGGTGGCGATAGGAATCGCTTGGGAAAACCTTTAGGGTCTTATGACGTCAACTGGATGACGAAGCGGCTGCCGGCTCCGGGTTCGCTCTCGACGGTGATGCGCCCGCCGTGGGCTTGCACGATGCTGCGCACAATCGCCAGGCCCAGGCCCACACCCTGGGCATCCGCGTGCGGACCCCGGTAGAAGCGCTCGAAGATGCGCTCCCGGTCGGCCGGCGCGATGCCAGGGCCGCTATCCTGTACCCACAGCCGCACGCCCTCGTCCGCCTGTTGCGCTCCGATCTCCACCTCGCCACCGGCGGGCGTGAACTTGAGCGCATTGTCGAGCAGGTTGAAGAGCGCCGACTCGATCCGTTCGCGGTCGCAGCGGACTGGCAGCGGGGATGGGGACTCTCTGACGGCGAGCGTGACGTTCTTCTCCTGGGCCTGCACCTTGAACGCGGCGGCGGCCTCCCGGACCATCTCCTGCGCATCGTGGTCGGCCAGGTCCAGAGCGGCCAACCCGGCATCGAGGCGGGAGAGGTCGAGCAGGTTGTGGGTGATCCATTCCAGGCGCTCCAACTGGCGCTGGCTTTCGGCCAGGAACTCGGCCTGCACCTGCGGGTCGCCGGCGGCTGCGCCCTGCAAGAGGGTGTTGAAGTTCTTGAGCGCTGTGATCGGCGTGCGGAGTTCGTGCGAGGCATCGGCTACGAAGCGGCGCAGGCTGTCCCGCTCGGCCGCCAGGGCGGTGAAACTGGCTTCCAACTGCCCGGCCATGCGGTTGAACTGGCGGGCCAACTGGCCGATTTCGTCCTTGCCGCGCACGGGGGCGCGCACGGCCAGGTCGCCGCTGCTCATGCGGCCGGTGGTCTCCATCAGGCCGCGCAGGGGAGCCGTCAGCCCCCGTCCCATCAGCAGGCCGACGACCACCGCCAACAGCGTCGCTCCACCTGCAGCGAACAGGAACGCTCGACGGGCGGTCGCCAGCGCCTCGGCGGCGACATCAGGGCCCTGGCTCAGTTCCACGTACCCCAGGGGGTTCTCGACGTGGCGGTCATAAGAGATGTACTCCCCCCCTTCAGCCGGCGCATCCGCATCGGCCTCGCCAATGGGCACAGAGACGACCTGCTCCGAACGGGGCGTCGCCCATTCCCCCACCGTCGCGTGCAGCACCGGCGCGTCGGCCATGACGCGGGTTTTCATCACGGCCTCCAGCCTGCTCCGGTCTTCAAAGGTAAAGCGAGTCCCCCAGGGCTGCCCTTCCCGGTGCACCACCATGACTTCGGTTTCGGGAGGCAACTGCTCGAGGATGAACGGGGATTCCCTGCCGGAAACTTGTTCTGCTGAATGGGGACGGACGAGTGGGAAGACTCGGAGCGAGGTCTCAGAAGCACCTGGGAATGGAAAACCTACCCCCGTGGGCGTGACGACCCACACGAACTCGTCTACCCCGGTGGGGCTTCCAGAATCGGCCAGCACACGGTAGCGCTCGTCCAGGATCCTCACCCGGACGTTGCCCAGAAAAGAGGCGGTGCTGGCCAGGTCACGTAAGTCGGCCTGGCGCAGCGCTGGTTGGATCATGGGCAGCGCCTGGCGCGCCACCGTCTCGGCGTTGGCGCGTAGATATTCCTGCTCCTGCTGCTCCACGTACCGCTCGAGCAGCGACAGCGCCAGCACCCCCACCAGGCTCACTGTCAACAGGGTCAGGAGCACGTAACTGGCTACCAGCCGCCACCGGATAGAACGAAACATCGCGCGGCCTCCTACTGCAACCGAAAGTTCCCACCGCAAAGACGCAAAGAACGCAGAGATTTTATTGTCCTATCTTTGTGTCCTTCGCGCCTTCGCGGTTAAGATATGCTCGTTTCACTTCTCGTCGCAATCGCAGGACTGGGGACAGTTGAACTCGAAATGCGGCATGGAATACGGTTCGACGAAACCCCTGTGGCGACCAAAAGGCTGCCACTCAAAAGGCACGCCCACGCCCACGCGGACAGTCGGGAAGTCCCGGTACCGCACCCCCAGGTAAGCCACACCCTTCTGGTCGGGATGCTCGCCCAGTGTGACCGTCACTTCGTGGGACTTCTGCTCACCCTCAGAGGGCTTCACCTCGAGCGTGACCTTATCGCCAGGCTTGTGCGAGGCGACCACCTCGGCCAGGCTATGCTCGGGGCCCAAATCCTGGCCGTCAACGGCGACGATCACGTCCCGTTCCTCCAGGCCGGCCTCTTCGGCGGGGCTGTCAGGCTCCACGTACACGATCACCGTCGGCCCTTCTGCATGGGCAGTGACAACGGGCACCGGCCACAGCGCGTCCATACAGGGCACGATCCCCAGGTAGGCCAGGCCGTCGCGCTCCCCCAGCGTCACGGTGAGCGTACGCTCGTCGTCCCCGTGCGATACGGTGAGTTGCACCTCGTCACCGCGCTTGTGGCCATCGAGGATGGCCATCAGTTCGGCAAAGTCCGAGATCGTCTCACCATTGACCTGGAGCAGGACGTCGCCGCGCGCCACGCCGGCCTCGTCAGCCGGACCGCCATCCACGACCGAGCCAATCACAATACCGGGAAGATTCCTCGCTGCGCTCGGAATGACGGACAGGGAATCGTGGTCCAGCCGGATGGTCACCGATCTGCCGTCGCGGTGGCCCCGCGTCACGGCATAGGTAATACCGGCGCCGGCAGCGGCGCCGATGCCCAGCACGAGCAGGAAAGCGAGCACCCCTCCTGCGATCATCAAGACACGCTTACTCTTCAAGATGCACCTCCTCTGTCGAGACTCGAACGTCTGAGCCTGATCTTAGCAGAGGATGATTGTGTGCACGTTGTGGTTGCGTTAAGGTTCGTTAACAAACGCACCCGTCACGGCTCGAACTTGTAGCCCAGGCCGCGCACGGTCACCAGCCAGCGCGGGTCGGCCGGGTCGTCCTCCAACTTCTCGCGCAGGTGCCGCACGTGCACATCCACCGTGCGGTCGCTGCCGACGTCGCTGGCGTAGCCCCACACCGCCTCGATCAGTTCGTCCCGGCTGAAGGGACGGCCCGGATTACTGGCCAGGTAGCGCAGCAGGCGAAACTCGGTGGGGGTCAGATCCACCACCTTGCCGCGCCGCACGACCTGCAACCGCTCCAGGTCTATCTCGACCTCACCAAAGCGCAAGCGGTCCCCAACTGAAGCCGCGGCCAGTTCCCCATAGGCGCGGCGCAGGAGCGCCCGGATGCGGGAGATCAACTCCCGCAGGCTGTACGGCTTGACGACGTAGTCGTCGGCCCCCAACTCCAGGCCCAGCACTTTGTCCACTTCCTCGTCGCAGGCGGTGAGCATCAGGATGGGCTGGCGCATCCCTCGGGCGCGCAGTTGGCGGCACACGTCGAACCCGCTCACGTCCGGCAGCCGGACGTCGAGCAGAATCAGATGAGGGTCACGGCTGCGGGCCAGGTCGAGCGCCTGCTGACCGGTCCCGGCCAGGAACACGGTGAACCCCTCCGTGGCGAGGCCGTACTCCAGGCCCCGCGCCACGGCCCGCTCGTCTTCCACGATCAGGATGCGCTCTCCAGCCATCGCTTACAAACCCGCGGCCAGGCTCCTGGCCACCCGCGCAGACTCAGTCTCGGCGGCCGGTCTGCCCGACAGGGCTTCGGCAATGGCAGCCAGGCGTTCGCACTCTTCAATCGCCCGCCCGACGTTCAACGCGCGAGGCGCGGACCCGACCAGGCGGACAAAGTTGCCATAGTAGATTTTGGCCAGCACGTCGGCGGGTAGAGATAGCCCTCGGATGACGCCATCCTCCGGTGGGCCGAGCAGGAAATCAGCCTCGGCGGGAACGCGGAAGGTGTCCTCACTCTCCAGCCAGCGGAAGATGATGCCGGCGCGGATGCGCCCCTGTTCCACAGTCAGGTCACTGGAAAGGTCGGTGCCAAACACGATGCGATCGGCGTACTCGATCAGAAACTCTCTGCTGCTGCCGGGGTCGCGGGAGAGGTTGTAGAGCATCTCGATGCCAGGAGCAAGATCGAAATAGACCGTGGGATGCTGATCGAAGAAACGCCGCGCCCGCGCCAGGTCCGCCGAGAGAAAATAAAAGTGCGCAAAGATGATCCTCAGGGTGGGGTATCTGGCCAGCACCTCATCTACTTCGGCATAGAGCGACTCTTTCTGAACGTCCCCTGGACCATAGCCCCAGTTCCGCGCCTTAGCCCAACCAGGAATCCTGGCGGGATCCCAGAACTCTTCCGGATCGTTGACGTGCCAGACGATCGGGAGACCCAGTTGCTCGACGCGAGCCCAGTAATCCGCAAAGTAGGGATCCGTGACCGGGACGTCCATGTGTTGCCTGGAGGTAGGTTTGCCCTCGATCATCTTGATCCCATCACACCCCATCGCAACAAAAGCCTCCGCCTGCTCGGCGAGCGAGGGGGTTCCGACGCGCCCCCCAGACAGCTTCTGGGCGTGGTTCAGGCCGGCGAAGACGAAGAAACGCTGCGGGTAGCGCGCCTTCATGTAGAGCGACTGAGCAAGTCCTGACGCTGCCTGCGGGTCCTGGATGGACACCAGGGTCAGCTTCTCGATACCTGTGGCCTCACGAATCATCAGCATGGACGTTTCTTCGGCCACGCTGCCCATGTGGACGTGACCGTCCACAATGCCTTTGATGCTCGAGTTCCATTCGGTCATGGTTGCTTACCCTCCACAAGTCAACCAGGTCAGGGATTGGAAATCCCTGCCTCAAACTGACAAGTGCCCTCAGGCACTTGACCATAGACCCTGAGGGGTCTTCTCAGCTTCAGACGGCGAATTCCATTCGGCGGCTCTGGCATTGTCAACCAGGTCAGGGATTGGAAATCCCCGCCTCAAACTGACAAGTGCCCTCAGGCACTCGGCCATAGGCCCTGAGGGGCCTTCTCAGCTTCAGACGGCGAATTCCATTCGGCGGCTCTGGCATTGTCAACCAGGTCAGGGATTGGAAATCCCTGCCTCAAGCTGAAATGTGCCCTCAGGCACTTGGCTATAGACCCTGAGGGGTCTTCTCAGCTTCAGACGACGAATTCCATTCGGCGGCTACTTGTTGAGCTGCGGCCCGATGTTCCAGTCATGTGTCTGTTCCCATTCGTCAATAAGCGTACCTTCAGCATGATGCTGCTTTTGGTATTCGACATAGGCAATCACACGGGGCACGTCCTGCTCTGAAACTGAGAAGACCCCATAACCTTCTTGCCATTCAAACGGACGTTTGAACTCCAAAGAGATGAAGCGAGAGCTGCTTCCCTTGAGTTGTTTCATAAAGTCCGCTGGCGAAACGGCGGGTCGGACTGCCGCCAGTACGTGCACGTGGTCCATTATACCGCCGATGACGAACAATGGCACGTACATCTTGTTGGCTTCGGCATGAAGGAAGCGGTAGACGTTAGGTTCGATGTCCGGTACCAGCAAGGGCTCCCGGTTCTTGGTTGTCCAGATGAAATGGTAGAATAGACGCCAGTAGGCCATGTGGTTGCTCCCTTCTGTTGTCGACCAGCGGGCCAGGGATTGGAAATCCCTGCCTCAAACTGACAAGTGCCCTCAGGCACTTGGCCATAGACCCTGAGGGGCCTTTTCAGGTTCAGACGGCGAATTCCATTCGGCGGCTCTCTCCAGGAATTGGAAATCCCTGGCTGAAGTTGAGAAGCGCCCTCAGGCGCTAAGCCAAGGCCCTGAGGGGCCTTTTCAGGTTCAGACGGCGAATTCCATTCGGCGGCCACTCAAACTGACAAGTGCCCTCAGGCACTTGGCTATAGGCCCTGAGGGGCCTTTTCAGGTTCAGACGGCGAATTCTATTCGGCGGCCACTTCCCCTCCCTCCTGGAACTGCAGTTGATGCAAGTGGTAGAACAGCCCTTTCAACCTCAGCAGTTCATCGTGCGTTCCGGCCTCCACCACCTTCCCGCCCTCCACGGCGTAGATCACGTCTGCATGCTCGATGGTTGATAGACGTCGGCGCATGATCAACTTGCACTTGTACATCCCGGCCTACGCCTGCACTACAGACCCAGGACTCACCTCCGACAGGCTGTTGCTCTCCACCTCTGGTTTGACAGCCTCTGGCGTGCCAAGATCGCCCTGCCAGAGTCGCCGCATCTCCTCGCACGTTTCCAGAAGAGCATCCAACTCTCCTTCCGCCTCTACCCGGCCGTCTTTGAGGACGATAATGGCATCCGCGCGCCGCAGAGCCGGACGACGGTGAGAAACAACCAGGCAGGTGTACCCGTTGCGGCCTGTGAGCACCACAAACGAGCCGCGCTTGAGGCATAGGTTGACGTCCTCGATGCCGCGCCCGGTGTCATCATAGCGGTAGGTCAGGCCGGTGACCTGGATCTCTTCCAGGCGATGCTCGTCAGTCTTGGGAGTGTAGGGAACAGGCGGCAACTCACCGGTGACGTATACCGGAGTGTGTTTCACCAGGGTCAGCGGCGGCGCACCTTGCAGCAGGGTGATCATGCGCGCCAGGGCAACGCCCGCCTGCTTGTACCAGGCCATCAGCACGCCCGTCGTGGCGGTGAACTCGGTGGTAAAGCCGAGGTAGAAAATGAACAGTGCAAAGATGGCGAACAGCGCCTGGCCGATCAGGAAGGGGAGCTGAGCGGTGAAATCCGTGGCGTTGTTGACGTCGTCGCGGAAGCGGCTGATCGCTTCGCCGGGGGACTGCGGCACTGCCCTGGCCCCCGGCCGGTCGAGGATGCGCGTCAGCATGTTCTTGTGCAGCAGGGCCCCGGTCCGAAAGCCATAGAAGAAGTGGCCGTACGCTACTCTTAAGTTGACACAGATGATTCCGCTATGTCACCATTGCGTTAGACAGGCGACAGACTCTCGCTCAATCTTGTCTTGACCTGAGTCTCGGCATCGGCCAGGTCAATTCCCTGTGTGGCAGCAACCTCTGCTGCAAGGAGTGTAAACCCCTTCTCATACATTTGTTTCCCCACTATGGTCAGACGGCCCTTTTGTCGTTGCCGCCAGGCCATATCCCTCACCGCCTCTGCCACCTGAAAGACGCTCCCGGCATGCAGTTTGCCTTCCAGTAATTCGTAGCGTTGCTTGTGGTCGGCGGGCAGCGTCCCGGGATCGGCACACAGCACATGCCACACCTGGTTCAATTTGGACAGCGAAACTGCCGGTCGCAGGCCGAGTGTTTCTGCAAGATGGATCGGGACCATCAGAGTGATACCTCGCTGGCCCAGCAACTTGATTCTATAGTACAACTCGCTGCTTCCGTGCCATTGTCGCTTCTCGATACGTATCACGATACCAGCGCCACGAAAGGGATGGACGATCGGATCCCCTGGTTTGAACATCATCACTTCCTCCCACTTCTAATGTTTATTGCGTCGGCTTACCAGTCCTTGCGCAGTGGATACACGTCCTTGCGTCCGGCAAGACCGCCAGACGGTCAGGGTGAATCAGCCTTTAGCGTTGTTCGTAGTTATTCCGTTATATCAAGTATATATGTAGCGATTTGATATATTATAGCATGAATGGCCAGTGCTGACAACCACACTGGGGAAACCAACAACCAGATGGGAACGGAGTCTACCTTAGTCTGCAGCGGATAGGGGACTCTTGCTTCACCGTGGGCCGATCAGCCCTGCACCGGCCGCCAGTTCCTGCATTTCCTGCGTGATTTCGTGCTGCCGTGCTAGTTGGACCGCTAACGTCAACTCGGTGATCAGTCTGTTGGCATTGCGGGTGGCTTCTTCCATGATTTGGTAGCGTGCCGAGTGCTCCGCAGCAGCCGACTCCAGCAGTCGCTCATACAGGCTGACTACTGTCCACTGTTCGATAACACGCGTGTACAGACCCGCAAGGTCCGTTTCGATGATGGGTGGCAGCCAGCGTTCGTCCAGTGAGCCCGGCCCACCGTGGGGCAACTCCGGCGGAATCAGCCGTACCACCGTCGGCGCGTAGCGTCCCATACCGTGATAGGCATTGTAGACCAGGTCCACTGCGTCCAACTCGTGTTCTTCGTATCGCCTCAGCCAGCGGGAGGTTACCTCGAACGCCATGCGGTAGGACGGTAACGTGGCTACCGATAGCGAGCCCGACCAGGCCAGCGGCCATTGGCGTCGCTTCAGGATGCGACTTGCCCGAGCCCCCAATGCCACAAGTTCGATCTGGACACCAGTCGCTTCCTGCTCGGCCAGGTGTTGCTCGGCGTATGCAACAGCCCTGGCGTTGAATCGGCCACACAGCCCACGCTCGGTCCCGATCACCGCTACCACGACTCGCTCCAGCGTGGAAACGTTCTGATACCCGCTACGCTGCGCGGCCAACTCGGCACGTTGCCTGCCTGGCAGGTGAGGCACAAGCAACGCCAATATTGTGGCCAATCGTTCCTCATACCGGCGCACACTCGCGCTCTGTCTAAGTGCTACCCTCCAACTTCCTAACGAGATCGTGCGCAGCGCACTCAGGATGGGCATTGCTGTGCGGATGTGTTTGAGACGGCTCTCGGCTCGCTCCAGGCTTTCCATATCTGCACTCAGTAGGTCTCGAAGCGGTCAAGGTCCCAGACGAATGCCACTGCTCCACCCAGTTCGGCCGTCCCGGGTGCAGGATGGGACGAGAAGGGCTCTCCTCCTGATTCTGTGGACTCCACGTGGGCTTGAGAGTGGCAGCTATTGTGAATAATGGTCAGGACTTGCTCCAGGTCTTGATCTTTCACGGCAATGAAGAGCGTCGTTTGGGTCTGACGTAGCATACCGCCACGGCTATCGGTGAACGTCGCCGTCAGACCAGCGGACACCAGCGCTTCCAGGACACGTTCCGCTTCATCTCGTGGCACAACGGCCATCACCATTTTCATCGCTGTGCCTCCCTTCGACTCCACCTGGCACAGGCTCTCGGCTCCAGTCTGCGTGGAAGTCACTTATCGCTTCTATCAACATGTCTCGTACCTCTGCAGTCAGTTCACCGCTGCGATTCATTTGGTGCATAATTCCCGGGTGCCCGGCCTTAAGGCAGGCTACCAGCTTGCCTTCAAAATACGGTACATCTTCGAGCGCGACGTTGTCAAGATACCCTTCCGTGGCTGCCATCAGAACTGCAACTTGCACAGCCAGCGAGAGTGGTTGATGAGCAGGCTGGCTGAGCACAGCCCGCAAGCGCTGGCCGTGCCGGATCTGATACTGGGTGGCCTCGTCCACTTCCGTGCCAAAGCGGGCAAAGTGGGCCACCTCCTCGAACTGTGAGAGTTCCAACCGCAGTCTGCCCGCTACGGCGCGAATCGCCGCCGTTTGAGCCGCACCACCCACGCGTGATACCGACTGCCCTACGTCCACCGCAGGTTTCACCCCTCGACTGAATAGTTCAGCATCCAGCACAATCTGCCCATCGGTGATGGAGATCAGGTTGGTAGGGATGTAGGCAGCGATGTTGCCACGTTGCATCTCCACGATGGGCAGCGCTGTCAACGAACCGCCTCTTGCACTGTCGCTCAGCTTGCAGGCGCGCTCCAGCAGCCGCGCGTGCAGGTAAAAGATATCGCCGGGATAGGCTTCGCGGCCCGGTGGACGGCGCAACAACAGGCTCAGTTCACGATAAGCGTCGGCGTGCTTGCTCAGGTCGTCGTAGACGATGAGCACGTCGTGGCCCTCGCGCATCAGGAACTCGGCCATCGTACAGCCGGCGTAGGGGGCCAGATAGCGCAACGCTGGCAGATCATCGGGACTGGATATCACGACGACAGTGTATGGCAGTGCCTCCCCTTTGCGTAGTGTCTCGATGACGGCCAGTGTAGTGGATTTCTTCTGACCGATGGCGACGTAGACACATCGCACGTCGCTGCCGCGCTGGTTGAGGATGGTGTCCACGGCCAGTGCCGTCTTGCCGGTCTGCCGATTGCCGACGATCAGTTCCCGTTGGCCGCGCCCGATAGGCACCAGCGCATCCACGATCTTCAGGCCGGTGTGCAATGGCTCGTTCACCGGTGCTCGCTCGACGATACCCGGCGCTTCGCGCTCCAGGTGGTGGAATTCTGTCGCATCAATCGGTCCACGCTCGTCCAACGGCTCTCCCAATGGGTTGACTATCCGGCCCACCAGGCTGTGCCCAACTGGCACGCGCAGCCGATCGTCGGTCGCCGTGACCAGGTCTCCACCCTGGATACCCTCGTCCGGCCCGAGCAGGATCACGTCAATGTGATCGCGATTCAGGTCGAGGATCAAGCCCTGCACGCCGGTAGGGAAGGTCACCAATTCGTCGGTGCACGCCCCTGGCAAACCAGAGAGCGTAGCGATGCCGTTGCCAATGCGCTGCACGGTCCCCACGTCCTGGAAGTGCACCTGGCCGGTCATTTGACCAATTTGTGCGCTTAGCACTCCGAGTATGGCGGGGACGTTGGGGTGAGGACGTGGCGCACTCGACAGCGCTGCCACACGTTCGCTGATGCGCTGTACCAGGCTTACTTGCTCGTGGCGCACCTGGCCGGCCATTTGACCTGTACGTGCGCTTAGCGTTCTGAGGATGGCAGGCACGTTGGGGTGAGGACGTGGCGCACCCGAGAGCGCTGCCACACGTTCGCTGATGCGCTTTACCAGGCTGGCTTGCTCGTGGCGCGCCTGGGGCAGCGACGAGGCGTTGAGTTGCATCGTGTCCTCACTCATTGGCCACGTATTCCTTGAGCGCCTGCGAAACGGCTTCGTGCAGTTCATCCAGCCGCCCAGCGATAGAGTTTTCCACCACCATGTCACCCAGGCGCACTCGTATCCCTGCAGCCAACGGGGGGGCGGCCTTCAGTTCCAGGTTGACGTGGCGGTCGGCCAGCGCGGTGAAAGTGCGGGCCAGCAGTCCCTGCTGTTCGGGTGAGAGAGGACGCGCCGTTGTTACATGCGCTGTCGGGGTTCGTTCACCCAGTGAGCGCCGGAACGTCTCAACCCGCTCCATCTCACTGCGTCCCAGGTCCCAAATGCGCTCGTTGAGCTGTTGGACCAGTACGTCGTGTACCTCTGGTGGCGCTGCGTGGCCGATCATACTGCCGCTGATCTTAAGGATAACGTCCACCAATTCGTCATGGAAATCGTCCACGGCCTGCTGCCGCAGCCGATATGCTTCAGCATGCGCCTCAGCCAGAATATGCTCCACTTCGACCTGAGCTTCCTGTAACAGCGCTGCCCGCTCGACCTCCGCCTGCTCCTGTGCCCTGGCGATGAGCGCGGCTGTTTCTTCCTCCACACGTGCCAACCGGGCTTCCAGTTCGACACGTAATTTCGTTGCGTCTTCTCGCTCCTGGCTGGTTTCGTGGGCCAACCGTTCCTTTTCGGCCGCGCGTGCTTGTGCTCTGCGCATCACCGGCCGGAAAAGAAAATAGTAGAGCAACCCGGCCAGCACCAGGAAGTTGATGATTTGAAAGGCAATCGTCGCAAAATCCAGGTTCAGCATCCGCTAGCTCCTAGAAGAAGCGGTCGAGCAGCGGATTGGCGAAGAGCAAGACCAGGATAATCAGCAGCACGTAGATCGCCGTAGACTCCAATAGTGCCATCGAGACGAGCAGCGTCGTGCGCAACTGGCTGGCGACCTGGGGTTGGCGTGTCATCCCTTCTAACGCTTTGAGTACTGCCCGTCCTTCGGCGAGGGCCGGAACGATCGTGCCCAGCACGATGCCTACGCCTGACACGATGATCGTGATGATGGTGATCAACAGACCGGGTTCTATGTTTGCCATCGTCTAACTCCTTCTTTCGCTTTGTTGTTCTGGGTCTCCCAGGCCCGCGCTGATGTACACAGCGGCCAGGGTGGTGAAGATATAGGCCTGCAAGAGACCAGTGAACAGGCTAAATCCGATCAAGGGCAGCGGCGCAAATAACGGTACCAGCGCAAAGATGACCGCTACCACCAATTCAGTGCTGAGGATGTTCCCAAAGAGCCGCAGGGTAAGTGAGAAAGTGCGGCTCACCTGTCCGACTATCTCCAGCGGCAACAAAAAGATCGGCGTAGCCAGACTTTTGAGATAGCCGAACACACCTTTGGAGCGCATGCCAAAGTAGTGGACCGAGAAAAAGACGACCAGTGCTAACGCCAGGGGTGTGTTGATGCCGCGTGTAGGGGAGATCACAAAGGGCAGGACACCAATGATATTGGCGGCAGTGGTGAAGATCGCCAGCGCTCCGAGGAACGGCAAATATGGCTCGGCGGGCCGCCCAAGCGCGTCTGAGATGGTGTCGCTCAGGAAATCAACCAGCATCTCCAGCAGTGCCGGGTTATAGCGGCGGGCGATAACGACCAGGCCTACAACGACGGCCATCATGATCCACGTCGAGACGACCGTATCGCGTACCGGGATGCCCCCCAGGACCGTAAACACTATGCGAGGAAAGACATCTTCCATGGCCACTGGCTCCTTACACTCAAGCCTCAAACAGGACAGACGATTTATGGCCCCAGCCCAACCAGCAGGCCAGGCCCCAGCGGGTCAGCCACACCCCAGCGAAAGCCAGCAGCGCTGGCACGATTCCACGTTGCAGTGCAGCGATCAGCAGGCCGGCTGCGAAGCTCCAACGCAGGATAGCCCCTCCCAGTACCAGTATCACGGCGCTGCGGGGCGCATCTGGGTGCAAGCGGGCCACTGTCCACCACAGGGTCAGTGTGTTCAGCACACCTATCACCCCACCGGCGAATAGCCACGACGAGACCATCATTCTATTATGCTCCTTCATCGCCCAATTCTGGCATCGCTGCAGGCATAGCCCGCAAGGTCGCAAGCAACGTCTGAGCCAGCCGTTCGAAGCGCGTCTCTTCTATGTCTGGCGAAGGTTGCAGGTCCTCGCCAGGCTCGGACAGGCCGCTGGTGAAAACTGTCACGCCGTCGCTGTCTATCTGCAAGATGCCCCCTTCTAGCAGGAGTGTGTGTTCACCCAATGGGTCGGTGTAGCAGAGCGGCGCAGTGACTGTCTCGGCCAGGAGCGGCGCGTGCCCCGGATAGATGCCAATGCCTCCACCGTCGGCCAGGTGGGCCTGCACCCAGGCTACCTCCTCCAGGTCGAGCAGCTTCTCGGCCGGTGTCAGTACTGTCAGGCGCAGCCACTCAGTCATCACCCTCTCCTGATGCAGATATTTCTTCTGCCCTGGCTACAGCCTCTTCTACCGTTCCGATCATGTAGAATGCCTGTTCGGGCAGATCATCGTGGCGGCCTGCCAGAATCTCGCGAAACCCGCGCAGTGTCTCGGACAGTGGCACGTAGCGGCCGGGCAACCCGATGAACGGCTCAGAAGTGAAGAACGGCTGAGTGAGGAAGCGTTGCAGCCGCCGCGCCCGGTTGACCGCCAGGCGATCCTCTTCGCTCAACTCCTCCATGCCCAAGATGGCGATCACGTCCTGCAATTCCCGGTAGCGGGCCAGCAGGGCTCGTACCTCCGTGGCGATGGCGTAGTGTTCGTTTCCTACGCCGGCGGGTGTGAGCAACGTGCTGCTGGACTCCAGTGGATCAACAGCCGGATAGATGCCCAGGCTGGCCTGGTGGCGCGAGAGAATGGTCACCGCGTCCAGGTGGCCAAAGGTCGCCACGACAGCCGGATCGGTCAGATCGTCGGCCGGCACGTAGACGGCCTGCACCGACGTCACACTGCCCTGGCTGGTGGTGGTGATGCGCTCCTGCAGTTCGCCCATCTCGCTCTCCAGCGTGGGCTGGTAGCCCACGGCGCTGGGCAGGTGTTCCAACAGCGCCGAAACCTCTGCACCGGCCTGGATGTAGCGGAAGATGTTGTCAATGAAGAGCAGCACCGGGCGGCGTTCATGGTCACGGAAATACTCGGCCATGGTCAGTGCGGTGAGTGCCACCCGTAAACGTGCTCCCGGTGGCTCGTTCATCTGTCCGAAAACGAGGACAGTGCTCTCCAATACCCCGCTGCGCTGCATCTCCAACCACAGTTCATTCCCCTCGCGGCTGCGCTCGCCCACGCCGGCGAAGAGTACGATGCCGGAGTGCTCACGGATGCTGTGGCGCATGAGCTCGATCATCAGCACTGTCTTGCCCACCCCGGCCCCACCGAAGAGGCCGATTTTGCCGCCCTGAGGGTAGGGAGTGAGCAGGTCAATCGCCTTGATGCCGGTGACAAACGGCTCAACGACCACCCGTTGCGCGAGCAACGGTGGTGATGCAGCGTGAATCGGGTGTAACTCCGCCCTTGCGGGTGCGGGCTGTCCGTCAATGGGCTGGCCCAAGACGTTGAACATACGGCCGAGTGTCGGCCGGCCTACCGGGACGCGGATCGGTTGCCCTGTATCCAGCACCGGCAAGCCACGACGCAGTCCGGCTGTACTGCTCATCGCAATGGCTCGCACAGTGTATGGGTCAATGTGCTCCTGTACCTCGACGACCAGTGCTGGACCGTCATCGCGCTGAACGGTCAGTGCACTGTGGATACCTGGCAGGTCACCGGAGGCGAACACCGCGTCTATCACCACGCCGGCCACACGGGCAACGGTTCCGGTTCTTTCCAACGCCTCACTCCCCTCATGTAAACGAAACCCGTCAGCCATTTGACGCTGGCGGGCAAATACTTACCTTCACCAGGGGCATCTTCATTGTCCTGGTTTTCAGCTTGGACTCAGCCGCAGCTATGAGTATCTCTCTGCTAGACATAATATAGTATAACGCAAGTCTGGGCAAAAGTCAAGAGGAGCGGTAGTGGGGATAGCGCAGTAAGTCGGGGGGACACATAAAGGGGGATGAGTATCACATTGCACTTGTACATCCCGGCCTACGCCTGCACTGCAGACCCAGGACTCACCTCCGACAGGCTGTTGCTCTCCACCTCTGGTTTGACAGCCTCTGGCGTGCCAAGATCGCCCTGCCAGAGTCGCCGCATCTCCTCGCACGTTTCCAGGAGAGCATCCAACTCTCCTTCCGCTTCTACCTTGCCGTCTTTGAGGACGATAATGGCATCCGCGCGCCGCAGAGCCGGACGACGGTGAGAAACAACCAGGCAGGTGTACTCGTTGCCCCTGGAAAACAGCCGTTCCCACAGTGTGCGCTCCGTCTCCACGTCGAGGGCGCTGGACAGATCATCCAGCACCAGCAGCTCTGGACTGCGCACGAACATGCGGGCCGCGGCCGTACGCTGGCGTTGCCCTCCCGAAATCTTGACCCCCTTCGAGCCGATGAGGGTATCCAGCCCGTGCTCCAAATCCTCAATGTCCTGCTCCAGGACGGCCAGCCGGACCGCCCCGGCCAGGTCCACCCGCTCCTCCGGCAGTCCCAGCAAGATGTTGTCTTTGATTGACTCGCTGAACAATAGTGGCACCTGCGGCGTGTAGGCGCTACGCGGCGGCACAAAAAAACCGGCCGGATCCTCGACGATCTGCCCGTTCCAGCGGATTTCGCCGCGCTGCTTGGGCAGCAGGCCCAGCAGCACCCGCAGCAGCGTGGTCTTGCCCGACCCGATACGGCCTGTGACCACCACAAACGAGCCGCGCTTGAGGCATAGACTGACGTCCTCGATGCCGCGTCCGGTATCATCGTAGCGGTAGGTCAGGCCGGTGACCTGGATCTCCTCCAGGCGATGCTCGTCGGTCTTGGGGGTGTAGGGAATAGGTGGCAACTCACCGGTGACGTATACCGGAGTGTGTTTCACCAGGGTCAGCGGCGGCGCGCCCTGCAGCAAGGTGATCATGCGCGCCAGGGCCACGCCCGCCTGCTTATACCAGGCCATCAGCACGCCGGTCGTGGCGGTGAACTCGGTGGTAAAGCCGAGGTAGAAAATGAACAGTGCAAAGTCGCCGAGCGTCATGGCGGGGCCGCCTGGCCCAGAAGCGTTCAGCGACTGCGCCACCAGCAGCAGGATCACCCCCGTGATGACGTTGATAAAGTTCCAGATCGCCGACTCGACAAACGCCAGGTAGAGCCGGTCTGCGACAGCAACCTTGCGCCGGCTCTCGTTCAAGCGGGAGAAGCGCGCCAGCACGTCCGCCTCGGCTGTGGCCACCTTGACCGCCTGCGCCGCACCAAAGATCTCACCGATGAAATCGGTCACTCGCCCCGCCGCCTTGCGGTTGGCCTCGCGGTATCTCTCGACGTTTTTCATGGCCCGGTTGGCGACAAAGACAATCACGACAAACGGGACGTAGGCGATCAGCGTCACGCGCACGTTGATGCGCAGCATGGTCACCAGGGCAGCGATGGCGAACAGCGCCTGGCCGATCAGGAAGGGGAGCTGAGCGGTGAAATCTGCGGCGTTGTTGACGTCGTCGCGGAAGCGGCTGATCGCTTCGCCGGGGGACTGCGGCACTGCCCTGGCCCCCGGCCGGTCGAGGATGCGCGTCAGCATGTTCTTGCGCAGCAGGGCCCCGGTCCGAAAGCCATAGAAAAAGTGGCCGTAAATGTCGCCAAAGATGACCAGCGCCCGGGCGAGTGCAAGCCCCACCACGATTGCTGCGATGGCTTGGGGCGTCAGGCCCAGGGCGGCGCTGCCGCTCAGTGTGTTGAAAAACGCGCGCAGAACCAGCCCGCTCAGTTGCGGTGCGATGCCAAAGATGAAAATGCGCATGCCGGCGAGGGCCACATACAGCCAGGGGGAATAACGGATCAAGCCCCAGAAATAGCGCCAGGGCCTGTCCGGTGGTCGCGCGCGATCAGGCTGAGTTTTGGCCGGAGCCCCGGTCAGACAAGCACCTCCTCCAGGCCCGTCTGGAGCAGATGGCAGAAGCGGGATGACGGATCCTCAGCCAGCCGTGCGCGCTCGCCCACTTCGCACACACGGCCGTCTTCGAGAATGACGACGTCGTTGGCCCGCTGCACCGTCCCCAGCCGGTGCGCAACGATGATGGCCGTGCGGTTCCGGACAAGTTTGTCCACCGCCTGCTCGATCAAGTACTCTGTGGCCGGGTCGAGGCGCGAGGTGGCCTCGTCAAGGATAACCAGGCCCGGATCGCGCAGGAAGATGCGGGTGAAGGCCAGCAGTTGCGCCTCACCCGCCGAAAGGCCTCCCCCACCCGACTCCAGCTCCGTATCCAGCCCCTCGGACAGGGAGCAGTACCACTCCCATAATCCCAGGTCGCGGAGCGCCTCGAGGATTCTTTCATCCGGGACACGCGAGTCGAAGAAGGTGAGGTTCTCCCGGACTGTGGCGTGAAAGAGTTGGACGTTTTGCGTGACCATGCCCACGCGGCGACGCAGTTCTTGCACCGGCAACTGGCGGATGTCTATCACATTCATGCCGTTGCCCAGGCGGATACTGCCCTGGTCTGGGTCATACAGGCGGAAGAGCAGGCGGGTGAGCGTGGTCTTGCCGCTGCCTGTGCGGCCCAGCAGGCCAATCATCCGGCCCGGCTTCAGACAGAAGGAAATATCCTGCAGGACTAGATCCTTTTCAACCAGCGTCTCCACCTCCACCTCGGCAGGAGCCCTACCCAGGGGGAACTGCGCTACCTGGGAGGGGGTTGCTTGGGAAGCGGCCGACGTACTGTCGCTGTAGCTGAACGTGACCTGGTTGAACTCTACCGCGAGCGGGCCTGGGTGGAGTCGCACGTGGGTGGGCGGAGCAAAATCGTCCTCGCCCGGGATCTTGCCCTGGATGCGTTGGATGCCCAGGATGCGAGTCAGGCTGGCACCCGCTCTCTGCAAGTCCTGCATCTGCTGGGTGATCCGCTCCAAAGGCCAGTTGAGCATGTTGGTGTAATATACGATCATGTACACCGTGCCCAGGGTGATGACGTTCGCCTTGAACAGGGAGGCGCTGACGAGGAGCGCCACGGCATTGCCAATCGCAAACAACACCCAGGTGGTGTTGAGCAGGACGTTCAGTCTCAGCCCTGCTTTGATCGTCCTGCGCATCAAATCGCGCGTGAGCCGGTAGAAGCGGTTCAGCACATAGTCCCTGGCATTGTTCGAGCGGATGTCCTCTGTACCCGCGAGCCGCTCTTCCAGGAAGCCATAGAGATCGGCGCTGGCCTGGCGCTCCGCTTCCCAACTGGGCACGGCGATATTGGCCAGGCGCAGCAACACCACCGCCGTAATGGCGACGAAGACAGCCAGCGCCAGGCTCACGCGCCAATCCTCTCGTACAAGCACCACCAGAACGCCGATCACCAGGAGCGTGTTCCCAAAGACCTGGAGGATGAACTGGGAGAAGAAGTTGGAGAGGGCCATCACGTCGCCATCAATGCGCTCGATCATCTCACCGGGGGTGTGGGCCGTGTGGAACGACATGTCCAGCCCCAGACAATAGCGGGCCAACTCTCCACGCAGGTCGTTGGTCGTCGCCCAACCCAGGTTCTCGGTGACGTATACCGCCAGGACGCCGATCAACTGCTGGACGACAGCGACGCCGATGAACAGCAGCGCTGAACGGGTGAGCAGGCTACTCGCGCCGCCGGCCCGGGCAGTGTCTATGAAGAAACGCATGATCTGGGGGTTGATCAACTGCAAGCCGATGCTCACACAGAGGATCACCCCCAATGCCAGAACCACAGGCAGGCGTGGCCTGAGATAGCGGATCAGAAAGTGGGCGTATTGTTTTAACGTCAGGTTGGGTTTGGAGAGTGGCTCGCTCATCAAGCCCAAGATCATGGATGCGACTGGGTGGCTGCTGCATACAACTGGTAGCGGGCATAGGGTTCGTAATGGATCAGTAGATCAAACGGCTTGCTGTCTCCTGGCAAAATGTCCCCGAGTACCAGAGTCCATCCTACGCTCACAACTCGCCCGCCGTCATCCATCAGCGCCCCGGCAACGGTCGCCTCCGTGACGGTGAACTCGTTCTCGTTGATCAGCGTGCCAGTGATGCGCACGTTGCCGAGCCCATCATCAGACAGGTGGAGAGCACTCACAGCAATGGGCGCCGGACGGCGATACACGACGGGCTGGCCCCGCGGATGTAGACGGTACGCCTCATAATTGTGCGGGTACGCGTCGAGGCTAAAAGGGCACCCAGCGCCCGGCTCCAGGAATGGGCAGGGGCAGTACACGTCAACTGCCCCATAGCCGCGTCCCTCATCGTCGAGGAACGACGCGCGGACGCCGACCGCTTCGTAGATTTCAGAGCCATCGTTGCGCACCCAACCGGTTATCATATAGTAGCCGTCCTGCTTGATGCGGATCACGTCAACCCGGATAGTGAGCGGCGGGGCAGGATCGGTGTCTGGAATGCGTCTCAGTTCCACGACGCGCGATCCAGACGTGCCTGCTGGCGCCGTCGGGATGGGCAGAGCGGTGGGCGCTTCTGCCGGTACAGGAACCTGTGTGGCAAGCGGGACAGCCGTCGGCGTCGGGGCAGGCGGAGTGGCCGACGGCAGCGGCGCACTGGTAGGATAGGGCGTATGGGTGGGATAAGGCGTGAAGGTGGGATAAGGTGTATAGGTCGGGTAGGGCGTAACCGCCGGCTGGGTCGCACTTTGCGCTCCTGCGACCGCTGGCGTCGCTCCGGTCGTGCCGATACCCGTTTGAGCCACGGGGGTCGTTGCGGGCGCGCTGCAGGCCGTCAGCAGGATGATGGCCACAAGCCCCAGATTCGTGACGGCGATTCCAGGTTTCCAGTTCGACATTACTACACCCCTTTCCTATCGCAGCGCCTCGATGGGATTCAGGCGCACTGCGTGACAACCTAGTATAGCCACATCGGCCCGCTTGTCAATGGCGGGGATAGGAGTTGACAAGAACTGCGCCTGCGGTAAACTTGTCTCACCACTGCCTGGAGAAAATGCGAATGAGAACTGCCTCGTTCTTACTGGGTACCAGCCCCTGGCCCCTGTGGGGCTTCATTGAGGACACGGCCAAGCGCGTCACCGGACGGGGGGAGTGACACTGCGTCGAGATCGCGTAACGTGACATAACTTGACTCCCTGGTTCATGCCCGCAACGCGTGGCATAATGGGCTGAATCTTCTGGCGAGAGGTTTGAAGTGAGCAAGGACCATGGACCACAACAGGGCCCGCCCAGTGAGCCCGGGGCATCGCTGCTGGACGCAGAAGCTCGCGGCGGGCCGACGGCGATAAAAGGGTTCGATTTTCAACGGCGGTACGCCCTCATCCTGCTGCTCGAGTCGCTCCCAGATCCAGATTGGAGCGCCGTCCTGGTCGAAGGAGCGGAGGACGTTGAGGTCCGTTTCGACCGGCAGGGCAGGGTCGAGCGCCGCGCTATCCAGCTCAAGAACTATCGGGTGACAGCGGCGAAAGCCAGAGAGATCGTCGGCCACTTGCAGAAGCTGGGTGAGGACTCGCCGGGCACCTGGGTGGCGTTTGTCATCGCCTGCGCTGAGCTGGACGACACTCTCAAGACGATCCACGACGGCCTGGAGCGTTACCGCCCCTCAGGCAGCTTTTACTCGGCAGATGACGCTATCCTGGCCAACACTCGGGCCGACCTGGAACGCCAGATCCGCACAGCCAAGCTGCCGGTTGACTTTGTGCTGGAGCGGGTCGTCTTTGAGCCGGGCCTGAAGTGGTACAAAGACGAGGATCTGGTGCGGGCCCGCGCCCTGGATCTGCTGCAAGAGGCCTATCCAGGAATCAACCGCGCCGCCGCCGAGGGGATCTACCTCCGGTTGCGCGAGCTTGTGGCGGAATCCACAGGGCGGCCCATCGAGCGCTCGCAGGTCGAGGCGATCATTGACGCGCTGCGCGCCCAGACCACAGCACCGGCTGACTACTATCCGATCAAGCTACGTGCCCCGCTGCGCAAGGTCTTTGACCCGCTGCTGGAAGACCGGATCAGGGTCTTTGGTGGGCGCGAAGGCGCACTGGCCAGGATCGCCAGTTTTGTGCAGGAGCCGTCGGGGGGATACCTGGTGGTCACCGCCCCGCCAGGCTTTGGCAAGACGGCGCTGATGGCCAAACTGGTGAGCGCTGCGCCGGAAGCCTACGCCTACCACTTTTTCACCCGCCTGTACGGCGAAGACAGCCTGAGCGAGCCGTTCTTTGTCAAGAACGTGGTGCAGCAGATGGCCGAGTGGCACGGACACCAAGGGGAGCTGCCCGACGGGCTCCCCGAGTTGCGTGCGCTGTATCAGCAGTTTATCCGCGAGCCCCTGGACAAGATGCAGGTGCTGGTTATCGACGGATTGGACGAGGTCACGCGCTGGGACCTGGCCCCCTACCTCAGCGGCCACCTGCCGGAGAAGCTGCACCTGATCCTCACCGTGCGCGACGTGGGCCAGGATTGGCGAGGCCAGTACAAGCTGCCGCCAGACCAGGTGACACACCTGCCGCTCGGCGGGCTGGACGAGGACGACATTGCCGACGTTCTGCGTGCCGCGGGCGGCGCCGCACCGGCCCTGGCCGAGGAGCGGGCTCTGCTGTGCGAGATTCACCGGGTGGCAGCTTACCAGGCCGACGAGACGCTGGGTGCGGATCCTTTGTACGTGCGGCTGCTGGCCGAGGACGCGGCCGCGGGCAGGTTATCAGCCGGCGAGATCGAAAAACGACCGCAAGGGTTGGACGACTATTTGAAGGTCTGGTGGGAGCAGGTCAGGGCGATGGCGGGCGACGAGCCCGCCCGCGACCTGTTCGGCACCCTGACCGTGGCCTTGGGACCGATGCCCCGCGCCGACCTGGAAGCGATCAACCCCAGCCTGGTAGACGACTGGACTGCAGACCGCTTTGACGAGGTTCTCAGCCAGGTGCGGCGTTTTGTGACGGGTGACGACCGGCATGGCTACGCCATGGCCCACCCTCGTTTGCAGGAGTACATGCGCGCGCACATCAAAACGGGAGCCTACCGTGACAGGCTGCTGGCCCACTGCGCCCGCTGGCAGGAGCACAGGAGCAGATACGCCCTCAGCCACTACGCCGCGCACCTGGCCGACGCCGGTCGAATCGACGACCTGTACAAGCTGATCGACAAGCCGTGGATGGAGGCCAAGCTGGCCCTATTCCAGTCGCACCACCGCTTCAAAGAGGACGTCACGCTGGCCATCAATGCCGCCGGGGAAGAGACACCCGTCCGCTGGGACCAGTTGGTCCGCGGCAGCCTGATCTCCGCGTCGCTGCGCTCGATGGTGGCCCAGGTCCCGCCTGAGGTGCTGGGGGTGTTGGCGCAGGCAGGCGATCCCGACCGGCTGGCCCAGGCCCGTGGCTATGCCGCGCTCATGACCGACAGGGAAAGCCAGACAGAGGCCTACAGGCTGATCGGTGAGGCGCTCGCCAGCCAGGGGCGGACGGATGAGGCAAAGGAGGTGTTACGACAGGCCCGGGCGGCGGCAGAAGCGATCGGCAGTGTCGAGTCCAGGGTGAGCGCGCTCGGCGGGGTGGCCCTGGCGCTGGCCCAGGCGGGGGACAGGGGAGCTGCGACGCAGGCGGCACGGCAGGCGCTGGCGCCGCTGGAAGCATTTCGGGACGTAGAGTCCTACGCGCAGGCACTGAGCGGGTCTGTCCAGGTGCTGGCCCAGATGGGAGACAGCGAAGGACTGCGGCAGGCGTTCGCCGCGACGCAAGCGATCTGGACAGAAAAGGATAGAGCGAAGACGCTAGAGTGGGTGGCCCAGGCACTGGCCCAGGTGGGCGACAAAGAAGGGCTGAGGCGAGCCCTGGCAGCGGCGGAAGAGATCGGCGCTGAGCAGTACAAGTCGAGAGCGCTGGGCAGGGTGGCCCAGGCGCTGGCCCAGGTGGGGGACAGGGAAGGGCTCCAGCAGGCGTTGGCGGCGGCGGAAGCGCTCAGGGATGAGGAGCATGGAGCGCGGGCGCTCGGTTGGCTGGCTCACGCGCTGGCCGACGTGGGCGACAAGGAGACGGCGCTCCGCGTAGCGCGGCAGTCGCTCGCGGCAGCGAACAAGATTGGACAGGAGGAAGCCAAGGCCAGGGCGCTCGGCAGGGTGACCCAGCCGCTGGCCCGGTTGGGCGACGAGGAAGGGCTGCGCCTGGTGTTGGACGCGGCGAAACAGCTCGGCGACAGGTGGTGCAGAACCAGGGCGCTCGGTTGGGCGGCGGGGGCGCTGGCCGAGGCGGGCGACAAAGAGTCAGCGCTCCCAGCGGCCCGGCAGGCGCTGGCAGCGGCGAAAGCGATCAGGGCAAAGAAGGATAGAGCAAAGGCGCTGCAATGGGTGGCCCGGCTGCTGGCCCAGGTGGGGGACAAAGAAAGCCTGGAGCAGGCGCTGGCGGCAGCGGAAGCGATCGGGGATGATGCGGACCACGCCGAGGCGCTGTGTGTGGTCGCCCAGGCGCTGGCTCAGGCGGGCGACGAGGCAGCCGCGATCCAGGCAGCGCGGCAGGCGCTGTCAACGGCGGAAGCGATCGGCGACCAGGACGACAAGGCGGATCTGCTGGGCGAGGTGGCCCAGACACTGGCCCAGGTGGGGGATAGGACAGGGCTGCGACAGGCGCTGGCAGCGGCGGGAGCGATCGAGGGTAATCTGTCCATAGCCTGGACGCTGGGCGAGGTGACCCACACGCTGGCCCAGGCAGGAGACAGGGCTGGGCTGGGACAGGTATTGGTGTTCGCGGAAGCGATCGGGGATAAAGCGGACAAGGTGGAGGTGCTCAGCAGCGTAGCCCAGGCCCTGGTTCGCGCCGGGGACAAAGAGGCAGCAGTCCAGACGGCGCGGCAGGCGGTGGCGACGGCCGAAGCGTTCAGGGATGAACCGTACAAAGCGGAAGCGCTTGGCGGGGTCGCCCAGGCGCTGGCCCAGGCGGGCGACAGGGAGGCAGCGGCCCAGGCCGCGCGGCAGGCTCTGGTTGCGGCGGAAGCGGTTGGGGACAACGAAAACAGAGCCGAGGCGCTGAGTGCCCTGGCCCAAGCGCTGGCCCATGTGGGTGAGGACGAGGCCGCGCTCCGGGCAGCGCAACAGGCTCTGGCTGCGGCGGAAGCGATCGAGGGAGGGGTGTTCGGAGCTTTGCAGCTTAGCAAGGCGGCCCTGGCGCTGGCCCAGGCGGGCGACAAGGCAGCAGCGACCCGGGCGGCGCGCCAGGCGCTGGCCACGGAAAAGGATGACGACATGGGGTTGGAGCTGGACTGGGTGGCCCGGGCGCTGGCCCAGGTAGGGGATGTGGACGGGCTGGGGCAGGCCCTTAACATAGTGGAGGCGATCGGGGATGAGCAGTGGAAACCGGCGGCGCTGAGCGGGGTAGCCCGGGCGCTGGCCCAGGTGGGCGACGATCAAGGGCTGGGGCAGGCGGTGCAGCTAGCCGAAGCGATCGGGGACAGGTGGTACAGAGTAAAGGCGCTGACCGGGGTGGCCCAGGCGTTGGCGCAGGTGGGCGACCAGGCGGCCGCGGCCCATGCGGCGCAGCAGGCGCTGGCGGCAGCGGAAGAGATCGCAGATGAGGGGAACAAAGCGCAGGCGCTGACCGAGGTGGCCCAGGCGCTGACCCAGGCAGGGGATAAGGCGGCCGCGGTCCAGGCGGCACAGCAGGCGCTGGTGGCAGCCGACGCTATTGGCGACGAGGAGAGCAAGGCTCAGGCTCTGAGCGGCGTCGCCCAGGCGCTATTTCAGGCGGGGGACGGGGGGGCGGCGGCCCATGCGGCGCGGCGGGTGCTCGAGGTAGTGGAAGAGGGCATAGTCCAGGAGATGATGAGGCGTACAGAGATCGAGGACGAGGGGGACAAGGCGGAGATACTCGGAGAAGCGCTCGAGACGCTGGCGCAGGCGGGGGACAAGGAAGGACTGCAACAGGCACTGGCGGTGGCTGAAGCGATCGGAGGTGGAGCGGATAAGGCGGATGCGCTGGCCGAGGTGGCGCGCGCGCTGGCCCAAGTGGGGGATATGGCAGCAGCGATCGAGGTCGCGCGGCGGGCGCTGGCGACGGCGGAAGCACTCCGGAATGAGCAGCACAAGGCAAGGGCGCTGAGCCGGGTAGCCATGGCGTTGGCCCACATCGACCGGCCCGATCAGGCGCTGCCCGCCTTTGTCAAGGCCTTCAAAAGCGGCGGGTCCACCGGGCGTGAAGCGGTTTTCTCGGTTCTTGAGCAGGCGGCGCCCACGCTGGCAGGGATCGACGGCGGCCAGACCTTGCGACGGGTGAACGAAGAGCTGATGGCGGTTGAGGCCTGGTGGGGTGGGTGATGGTGCGCCAAGCACAACCTGACCGGTTCCTGCAGACGAAACCCATCAGCTCGAGGAGAAAGTAGATGCCAGATCAAGATATTATCGACATCGCGCTCGCCGGCCACCAACAGGTGCCCGCCGACTGGATGCCGGCGTCGCAGGTCGGGCCCTTCATCTTTGACGACCCGGCCATCGTCTGGCTCGAGGTTCATGGCGCCAGGTACGGTTTCCAGCCCGACACCTCGCCCTACGACCTGGCCGACTTTATCGCCGACAAAGCCCGCCAGTTCGAGCGAAAGTGGATCCGTGAGATAGCCCCCGGAGCGGTGCAGGTCTGCCGCAGCGCGGCAGAGGCCCGCGAAGCGGAGCGGGTGTGGGAGACGTTTGCGCTGATGCAGCAGGGCACGCCGCTGATCGCCCAGCCGGCCCTGTGGTGGGCGCCGGAACGGATCTATGGCATACCCGACCTGTTGGCCCACACCACCTGGCTGCGCGCCCATTTCCCTGGCGTGATCAATGAGGCCACGGCGCACACCGCCGCGCCGCACCTGGGCCAAGCCGGCCTGGAGGGCCACTATGTCGTCCTCGACCTGAAATTCACCACCAAACTGGAGGACAGCGACAAGGCCAGGGATCTGGCCTCCTATGCCGCCCAGGTCCGGCTGTACAGCTTCATGCTCGGCCAGCTCCAAGGCCTGATGCCCGGCCAGGCCTTCCTCGTCACCCGCGATCGCGTCGCCGAGCCGCTGCCAGTGGCCGTGTCGTCGCAGTTGGATCAACCCCTCGACGGCGACCTGGCCGCGATCCGCGACCAGTTTGTCGAGATCAAGGTCAACGGCGCCCGCTACGCGCCCTGGAAGGACGAGATCGTCGCCGCCAACCCTTCCCACCAGGACGACCGCTGGTGTACGGCCAAGGAGATCATCGCCCGGGAAAAGGTGCCCGGCGGCGATTCATGTCTCCTCTATCAGATCGGCGCCGAGGCCAGGCGCCAACTCACCTCCATGGGCTATCCCAACCTCGCCTCCCTGCTCAAGCCGGATCCCCGAGAGGTCCCCTTCGAGGTGATCAAGGGCATAGGCGCGAAACGGGCCGGCCTGATCCGGGCCATCCTGGCGGCGAATCGGTCGGGGGCGGCGGTGCTTCCCCCCGGCGACCGGATCCCGCCCCGGAAGCGGTTCGAGTTCTATGTGGATTTCGAATATTTCACCAACGTGAACGTTGATTTCGAAAGGCAGTGGCCGGCGCTCGACGGCTGTGAGATGGTGTACATGATCGGGGTTGGCTGGGAGGAGGGGAGGGATTGGCGTTTCAAGGCGCTCGTCGCCGAGCAGGAGAGCCAGGACCAGGAACTGGCGATCGGCGAGGCGTTGATCGGGTTGCTGAGGAGTATGACGGACGGGGCGATCCTGGATGGGTCCAGGACGGCCCTCTACCATTGGACGGCGGCGGAGGTGTGGCAGACCCGGCGCGGCGCGGAGCGCCACCAACTGGCAGCCGATCATCCCCTGCGCCGGCTGCCGTGGTACGATCTACAGCAGGTGTTTCTCGAGGGCCCTGTCGCGCTGCCAGGCGCCTGGGATTTTGGACTCAAGACGGTGGCCGGGGCGCTGGGGGTGCTCGATCCGGCGTGGAGCACCCACTGGCCGGCCGATCTGAACGCAGGAGCGCACGCCATGGTGATGGCCTGGCGCGCATATCAGACCGCGGAGCCGTCGAGATCGGAAGAGATGGGGCTCATCAAGCGTTATCTGGAGGCAGACTGTACTGCGCTGCGGCAGATCCTGGGCTGGCTGCGCGCAACCAGGCACGGAGGTGAGAACGATGGTTAAGCAATGGACCACAACAGAATATAACAACCTATATCGGGCCAGCGATCTTTTGTCGAAGGAGAACAAAAAGACGCTGGGACTGCTCATACCCGTTGACGTGTATGTGCAGGATCCGTTCGTGGCAGAGCAAAACAAAGGGGTGGCTCTGAACGCGATCTATGTCGCCGGCGAGCCGGAGCTGATGGACGGTCCCACCAGCGCCAGGATCGCCGTGGTAGACTATGACGCCGACACAAACAAGCTGGAGAAGCCGGTTGAGTGGGATGCCAAGAACAGGCGCTTTGTCTTTGACACCAAAGGCAAGCGGGAGCCGATCACCAGGAAATGGTGCAGCGAACCCCAGTTCCACCAGGTCAACGTGTGGGCCATCATCCAGAGCGTCCTGGACATCTACGAGGCAACCTGGGTCCTGGGGCGGTCCGCGCCGTGGGCGTTCGAAGGCAACCGCCTGATCGTCGTCCCCCACGCCGGCTACCTGGCCAACGCCTTCTACGACCGGCGCAGCAAGTCAATCCAGTTCTACTACTTTGGCGCGGAGGACAAACGGGTCTATACCTGCCTGTCCCACGACATCATCGCGCACGAGACGGGCCACGCCATCCTGGACGGCCTGCGCCCCGGCTACAACGAAGATAGCTCTTTGCAGACGACCGCCTTTCACGAGTTCGTGGCCGACCTGACGGCGATCATGGCTTCGCTGCTCAACAACGAGCTCCGCTGGGAAGTGGCCAAAGAGTCCAGGGGAGATCTGTCGCGAGACACAATCGTGTCGTCGCTAGCCGAGGAGTTTGGCCGGTACGCCACAGGCCGCCCCTACCTGCGGAGCGCCCAGAACGACAAGACCGTCGAAAAGGTCAAGGACAGCCGCAGCCCGTACGACTGGTCGGAGGTGCTGACCGGGACGATGTTCGACATCCTGGAAGGGATGGTCGCCAAGTACGTAGAGAAGGACCTGAAATCCGGTAGAAAACCGTCCACCAGGCAGGCCCTGTCGTGGGCCGTCAACCGCTTCCGCCGCGCAGCGCTGCAACCCCTGGACTATCTGCCGCCGGTTGACGTCCAGTTCGGCGACTATGCCCGGGCTGTACTGCGAGCCGACGAAGTGGTTGACCCGGTTGACGAGGATGGTTACCGCGACCTCATGCGCGAGTGTTTCGGCAAGCGGGGCATTGACTGTCCGGCCAAGGGAGAGGAACAGGAGCGGCTCTACTTTTATGCCTACGACATTGACCGCCTGTCCCGGTCGCGCACCGACGCCTACCACTTTTTGAACGAAAACCGGCGCCAGTTGTGCATCCCGGCCGAGCAGGACATTGCGGTGGTTGATCTGTACCAGACCGACAAGACGGTGATGGGTGAGGGCAAGTTGCCGCGGGAGGTCGTGCTCCAATACGCCTGGCGCGAGGACGTCGAGCTCAAGGGCTCGGACCTGGGCCCCCTGGCAGGGGCCACGGCGTCGCTGTTGTGCGGTGGCACCCTGGTCTTTGACGGCCGGGGCAACGTCCTATCCTGGATCCGCAAGCCGGGCACCGGCCAGCAGGAAACGAGCCGAGTTCGGCGGCGGAGGTACTGTGACGAGGAACGGGCGCAAGGGGAGCAGCGGCGGAAAGAGATGGTGGAGTATATCAAGGGCCGCGTCGCGGAAGGGTACGTCGGGCTGGTCGAGCGCGATAGGTCAGACGAGATAGACGCCAGGCCGCCGGTCGCGGCCAGCAGGAGAGAGGACGGGACGGTGCGACTGGAAGTAACACCCCACCTCCGGCATTGGACGGGGGAGTGAGGAGGGCACGATGAACGACAGGCTACTGGTTCGAGTCTACGACGTCGGCTTTGGCGACTGCATCTACGTCCGGATCCCCGACGGCGGGGGCGACTATACCATGCTGATTGACTGTGGGACGTCTGCCTCGGCCGATATCCTGAAGGCGGTGGTGGACGACGTGCGCGCGGAGCTGCCGAAAGAGGGAGGGAAGAGGCGACTGGACCTGCTGGTCGCCACGCATCCCCACGCCGATCACATCAAGGGTTTCGATCCCACCTGGTTCGAGGATGTCACGATCGGGCGCATCTGGCTGACTGTCTTTATGAAGCCGGACCATCCCCAGGCCAAAAAGACGCTGGCCTTCCAGAACATGGCCAACGACGCCGCGCACGGGCTCCTGGAGCGCAGCGGGCTGGCACTGGGCCCCGGGGTGCGGTCGCTGCTAGCGAGGAGCATCTGGAACCCGGGGGCGCTGAAGGCGCTGCGCGAGGACCTGGCCAAAGCCAGCGGCATCTATCCCCACTATCCGCTGTACGTGGCCCGGGATCTGGCCGACCGGCTGAGCGCAAAGGAGCGGGCCAGGCACAGGCTCGACTTCCAGCAGGGCACGACCTGCTTCCGGGGGTTCCAGGAGCCGGGCACCTGCCTGCGGGTGCTGGCGCCTGAATGGGACATTGACAAGTACTACCTGGGCCAGGGGGCGTTCGACAGCAACTCGCTCGTCGACCAATCTCTGTTCCGGACAGACGCCTACAAGGCCAGCTCGGAAACCCTCGACCAGGCAGGGCTGGCGGCCAGCCAGGCGGAGGGCGCACCCGCCGCAGAACCGGTCCAACCGGGCAACATCAGCGCCCAGGATTTCAGGCAGCTCCGCAGCCGGCTCCTCTATTCTGGGCTGGCCTTTTCGCAGAAGGACGACCGGCTGAAGAACAATACGAGCGTCGTGCTGCTGCTGGAGTGGCGCGGCCGGCGGCTGCTGTTTACCGGGGACGCCGAGTGGGAGGGGGCGGGCGTCGAGGAAGGGCAGCGCAACAGCACCTGGGACGTGATGCTCCACATCCCGGAGGTCAAGCAGGTGTTGCTGCAACGGCTGGACCTGTTGAAGGTGGCACACCACGGCAGCCACAACGGCACCCCCTTTCTGAAGGGAGGAAAGGAAGAGGTCCTGGACGAGATCCTGTCTGCGGAGCGGACCCACGTGGTGGTGTCAACCGTCACTGGCGAACACGGTGACGTCAACCCGGTGCCCTACCCGAAACTGCTGAAAGCGCTGGGCGGCATGGCGACCAACAAGCGCCGCTACCCGCACGCTCCCGAGCCAGAGCTGCGTAAGGTGGACCAGCCACAGCGGACCGACCTGGAGCCGCCGGTCGCCGGGAAGAAGGTGCGCTACGTGGAGGTGACGCTGAAGCCAGCCAGCGCCTGATGCGCTGTCCCATCGGAAAACAAAAACAGCCCCACCGGTAGGGTGGGGCTTGCATTAGCGGGAGCGACGGGCTTCGCTCACCCGGGTGACATCATACCAAAAAGCGGCCTGGAATACGCCTCCAGGCCGCTTTGGTATACATGAAGCAGTTGATTGTCGAAGATGTGCTTCTCGGCCAAGACAGGCCCGTGTACGATTGGGTGCGCCACGAGGAGGCCTGGCACACGATAGACCTGCGGCGCTTCGGCGGCGACAACTGGTACTTCACTTCCTGGTCGGTGCTCACCACCGGGCGCGGTGACTGGTGCGCCTACGAGTACACCAACGGCGGCAGCAGCAGCGTGCCCGTGCCGGTGATCGAGATCCAGTCGGTGCTGCGCGATCCCTGCGTGCTCAATGGGACGTGCCCGGAGAGGTACCCGCAGTAGACCTGCTAGAGCCAGAAATGGCCAGTGTGAGAGTACGAAGCTGAACCGGCCTTTCCAGTCGTCGGAGAGGCCGGTTCTGGTTTTGTGGCTTCGCAAAACGATGCTTCTGCACGGTGGGCAGGAACCTTTCGCCTGTCTGCCACAGGCAGGCCAGCTGCCAGCACCAACACCCCGATACTCTGGTCACCAGGCTGGCAGCAGCAAAGCGTCAACTTGGAATCAAACTGCCACCGACGAGGAAAACCAGAAGCCCGAACCACAGTATAGTGCACCGGTTGAGCAGCAGGTTCAGCATTGTGGTAACCTCCTGCGGTCAAGGTTACCACGTTTGTTGGTAGTTTTGAAGGTGCCTCGACATCGCCCTACCAATCTGCGAATAATCGGTGAGGGTATCGAGTGGGCGAGAATGGCCGACAACACCCCGGCTCAACATTTGGGATTCGCCGATCCTGACCTGGGATCCCCGGAGCACGACCGCCTGGTGACGTGGCTGCCAGGGCCGGAGAACCTGCTCGCGATCCTGCAGCGTGCGTGGCCGGAAGTGCTGGACGAGAAGCGCGCCGGGGTGTGAGTGATCGTGAGAGCGGCGCGGCGGGACGGTCTGTGCGCCATAGACCAGGGCAGCGAGGTGTGGGAGCGGGTGACGCAGGTCGCTCTGGAGAAGCCTATCCTGCGCGACGGCGGCTACGTCGTAGGCTTCGCCGACCCAGTAGCCACGGTGGGGTGAGGGCTCGACGGGCGCGCCCTGGTCCAGGCCACATTCTACCTGGAGGTCAAGCCGCGCATCCAATCGGTCGGCGCTTTGTTGCGCCAGATCAACCTGTATCGCCAGTACACGCCCGGCAGCCGCTGGGTAGTGGTGTGCAACGACGATCAGCGCCGCGCTCTGCTCCAGGGCCAGGGGATCGCGCTGGTGACGCCGGCGGACCTCGCTTCCAATCCTCCTGAACGCGGGCAGGCGACCCCGCCGGCCTTGCTCAGGGCAGGGATGCCGCCCCAAGGTGGAGCATAACGGCGACTGCCTGGGCGCAACGCGGGGCGCAAAACGAGAGGCCAAGATGATCGACTATCTTCGCCAGATGTCGCTCCTACTATCAGGTGCGTACAGATATTCTGGCACCTGTAATCTCATCAATCGTCAACTGGTTTTCGTCGTCGTCTTCCCACTTTTCGTTCTCTGGAGAGAACACAAAGATTCTCAATATGGGTTTTTCTCCCAGCGCATCCGTGACAACACAAACCCTGTAACTGTCTAGATGTTCCCACATACTGGAGTATTCGTTGGGAGTGAGTCCTGTAAGCAGTTCCTTCTGCGATAGCCCTTTGACTTCAAGTCGGAGCAGCCTATCACCCAGTGTGGCTTCCAAATCCCAGCCCACGTTATCTTTTTCGACTGAGTCAACCATGTAGCCGAGTCTCTCATAGTGTGCAACAATCAGCTCGATAGCTTTATGTTCAACTCTCTGACGTTTGTAGGGATCAGGTTGCCGAGGATGCTCTTTTGGGGCTGCTGGTTTCTGGGCGGAGGGAAGGCGCTTCTGAGTGACATATTCCCATACTTTCTGTTTGAATGGAGCATTCACTGGCTGATCGGCGTACCAGACATTCGCTCGCCCCATTCCGCCTTTTACTCCTCTGGGAATGCTAAAGACCCTTTCATCTACAGGGAGCAGTCTGCAATCGTTTTCCTTTGCTTTTACCTTGTAGAAAAGCTTCTCCCCGTTGTACTCTCGTTCCGAGCCCTGTGGTGGGTATTGGCTGTCTCTATAAACGGTTGCGTTATCATACCAACCCACGATGAACGTCCCGCCCTGCGGATCCCTTGCAACCCAAATAGCTAGAACACCGCCAATAGAGTTATCACCCTTGGATGCGTCAAGCCTCTCAAGAGCTATTGACCCTTCGACCTGCACATAGCCGTACATGTACCCATCGTGGGGTTTGAAGTTGAATATCTCGTGGCCATAACTGTGCTCTTGGACGTATGCCCCTCCGCTAGTGATGGTGTCGCCTGTTCCTATAAGCCCTCGGTACTTTTGCATCCATCCCACGTTCAGGAAGATCATCGGTTTCATTGGCTAACTCCTATCCAGCCTTCTCCTACAACTTCGCCGCCGCAACTAGTCGCTGCAGTTCCTCAATGCCCGACAACGAGAACTCGCGTCGAAACTGAATGCTCTCACCAAATATCTGCCGTTGTCCAGCCTCATCACTGGCAATCTGCTTGTGAAAGCACAAGTGCGCTTCGTGCCGGTATTCTTCAGAAGTGATGACTTGGTAGAATGGATGCAGGTCTAGCCAATCGAACTGCGAATTCAACAACACTACGTGATCTCGATCAGCCGTTATTTGCTTTGGCTGTTCATTTTCGGCCCGGGGGGCTTCCTGTTCCCTGATATCGGTCTCGTATAGTGCCCCTTGGAAGTACTCTATTATTAGAATTATCCTGCCTCGTTCGGCATAGGAACCCTGCACTCTACAGAGGGGATATCCCCGTAAGAACCTGACTTTATTCAGTAAATCTTCTATCAGAGGTTGGTTCTCTTTGAGAAGCGCCTTCTGTGCTGCTGGTGTGCCAGCGGCAGAATGCGCGTCTACATTTCTCAAGCGCCTTAGCCTGTCGAGCGAGCTACATATGTCTACGTTAAGCAACTCAGGGACAAAGAGATGCATATCTCTATCTTTGACTCCTTGCTTCTTGACCGCTTTCAGTAAGCCGTCAATAAACTTCAGACGCTTGTCCATACTAAAGCTTTCGTATGCCCTGCGCATGCCTTTGTCACTGGGCTTGAACGCCCGTTGTAGTGCTGGGTTCCGCAAGTAGTCGCTTAACAGTACATAGTAGAAAAACTGCGTCAAGGCTTCGTACAACTCAACTAGGCGCTCAACTTGCTCGTATGGATTATGCTCCGCCCGGATCATGCGCCGATAGGCAAGGGCTATGGGCAGTGGGTACTCGCGCATTACCAGTTCGTCAAGAGGCTCGTGGTCTTTTTGTACTTGGTACATTACCTCGCGGAGACCCTCAACCGTCTCGGCGCGCCAATCGGGATACTCCTCATCCTCCATTGAAAGCAGCAAGCTAATAACTCGATCCGATAGCATTTCATAGATCACCAGAGGAAAGGGCTTGGGGGGATATTTTGCTATCTCAACTCCTATATCAGGCTCGCCAAGTTCCTTCATTTCCCAACTTGGCAGGAAGACCCGGATGTTCCCAAGGTCAGCGCTTGAGATTGTCGGAATCACCGATCCCGAAGCGTACCTCTCAGCTTGCGCTCGTGCCACCTCCGAATTCAAGAAAGCATAGACGACCTCCGGGTTCACAATATCTTGGTTCACACGAACCCGACGCACTGATGTATCATAGTATAGGCCGTCAGCATAAGAGTCTGGAATCAAGCAGACTTTCCCCAACGTACCAGCTACCGTAATAAGAATGTCTCCAGGACAAGCAAAACCAGCCTTGGAGCTTTCTTCAGGTGCCTTGTGGAAGGATTTTGCCCATTCAACCGACAGTTGTCCTTCCAGCGTGATGTTGCCAACTTGAATGAACGGGATTGACGGCTTTCCCTTGCTCTCCTTGACAGATTCCATTGATGCCAGCGACCGCCCACCGCGAATCTCGGCAATGTCGGAGAGAAGGACCTCTGTGTAGCCTTCAGGGGGTTCTATTCTTAAGAACTTGGGATGGTAGAAATATGGATCTAGCCTCGACTTCTCTGATAAGGAGTCCCGCGTCACCTTGGTCAACCAAAAACCTGGAACGTCGACTGTCGCAAGCCGTGAGTCCCTTATTGCCTCTGCAATAGAAATCCAATCGGCATCTTCAGCAACTTCAGTCAAGTCAATCAAGGTTATCTCGTCGGGATGATGACCAGGCCTCACGATCAATAACGATGCGCTAACGCTGCTTGCTGGGTAGAATGTCGTTCCCAAAGACACGACAGTCTCCAGACCTTCAGCAATGACACGCTGGCGGATTGGCTCACGGAGTGTGCTGGTGAGCATCCCTTGAGATGTCAGGGAGAGTACCAAACCACCTGATACTGTTGAGTGGATTGCCCAGGCGAGCCAGGCATCTTCATCATGCCTTTGCGCTGAGGCGGTGAGTAAATTCCACGGCGCAGGGAAACCCAAAACATCGCCGCCAACGCGGCCAAAGACAGGGATAATGATGGACAAGTCGAATCCGCCCTGGCCTTGCATAGCTGATCCCACTTCTTGTTGCAAGGGGATACTGACTGCTTTGCGCTGGGCCTCGGCTGGCAGGTCATCTAGGCTGATTACCCCAGTGGGAAGCAGAATGCGTTTAGCCTTGGAGAAGTCAGCTAGGGCAAGCAGGAAGTCTAGATATGGTCGGTTGAATCGAACTTCACTTGGTTCCATTCGTGACCCTCTTCGTTGCCTGCAGAGATCTGGTTATTCCGGGGTATATAACTCAGAGACCCTTTCATAATTCGGGATAGCAGTTGAATCCCCCTGCGCTGTGGAAAGTGTGGACAGCAAACTGCGCTGCCCACACTTTCCACAGCGCCTACTGCTACGGCTGCCATCCCTACTCTACCACACTTCTCCAATTAGTACTCCAAAAGGCGACACCTTTTAGTTTAACACAGGGCATGAGTAAAATCCAACTGGTCGCAAAATGCACACCCCAGGAATGGCACGCACCACTCGAACTGAGCCCATTGCCCAATCCAGGCAGCGCCAAGGGGCTGTGGATCGACCCGGTTGCCTTGATCTCCCTGCTCAACGGCTGGGCACTGGCGGAGTGGACTCTGTGCAGCGCTCGACAGTTGTATGGGCGGAGGCTGTCCAAGCCGCCCGGGCCGGGAGCGCCACAGGTCTATCGCGACGAGTCGGTTCTGCTGACGTCGTTGGTCGCCGCGGCTTGGCGTCTCTCCTTCGAGCGCATCATCGAGTGGCTGGCTCGTTACGACGCCTTGGCCGAGTCGCTGGGCTATCATCAGTGCGACGACCTGGGTCGGCGGCGTACCATCAGCCTGGCTCAGTATTCGCGCCGCCTGCGGGAATTGGGCCTGCTGCCCTACTTCCTGGGCTTCGTCGCCCTGGTGCTGGCCTTGCTCAAGATGGGCCTCATCCAGGGCTGGGACCTGATTATCGACAGCAGCCTGCTGGCGGCCTGGTATCACCACGACCCCGATGCCGCCTGGAGTTGGCCGACCAAGTGGAAGGGCCGCATCTTTGGCTACAAGGTGCATACCATCCTCTGTCGCTGGTCCTACCTGCCCCTGTTCTTCGTCGTCACCCCCGCCAATGCCCACGATGGCCCGCTGGCCATCCCCATGTTCGCCGCGGTGCTGTTGCTCTACCATCTGCGCATTCTGATCGTGCGGGCCGACGCCGCTTACTTCAACTATGCCTTCCTGGGCTTCGTCCGCGATGTGCTCCACGCCTCCGTCAATGTCGACTACAACCTGCGCCGCCAAGGCAAACGCTTCTTGGCCGACTTGTTCTTCATCCGCCAGTGGCGCGACTTGATGCGCCCGCGCCCCAATATCGAACGGCACTTCGCCTGGATGAAACGATATTTCGGCCTGAAGTACTTTCGTGTCCAAGGTTACTTGGCGGTAACCCAGTTCATGTTCCGGGTCTACATCGCTGCGTTAATTGTCGCTTTCATCGCCGCTCGTCATCAGCGGCCCGGGTTGGCGACTTCGCGCCTCAAGGTGCTCGCCTTTGTCAATACCTGATCAATTATGAAAGGGTCTCATCAGTTTGTATGTGACTTTTGCCGCGACTGTTATTTAACCTTCATATTCTCAGGGCTTTCCAGATCATCGGGAGGGAGTAGGTTCACTAGTCATTCAACTTCTCCCTTGTATGAACTTCGCTTCCTTGACGGTGATCCATGCGGTGCGAGCGAAGGCATTGGGCACTACACTGCCCATCCCCGTATGGCAAGGTTAGCTGTCCTCAAGAACAGATACTTGACACTGCTCAGATCTTGATTGGGCACTCGTAGCGGTATCCAGACTCTCTCAACATCTGCCCTACCGTCATGTTCATCCACCCAATCGCCAGCCAGTCCGACTCTCACTGAGTTGCCCGATGTGCAATCAAAGGCAGGACCACTGGAAGGGTATTCGTAACCTAGACTGGGGCCTATAGGTTTGGGCTTGTGGACCCATATCCACAGTATCCCATCCCTGTCTAAATTGAGTCCTGTGACAGTGATTGCCAAGCACTCCTCATCTTCATCGTCGTGAAAGTATTTCACTCGTTCCTGCTCTACGACTTCGCCCGCAGTCCTTTTAGTACCCATAATGGCCCCCTTGGAAACTCTACTCCACCCAGGTCTACTCCCATCTCCCTCGGGACCCCTCCATCAGGCGCGAGCCAGCGCGCCTCCCATCCAAGCCGGGCCCGAGATAGGGACGGTGCTCCTTGGGCGGCAACCCGTTTGATAGAATTAAACCGATAATTCAGTCAGACTCACCAGATCCCTCAGAACTCTGAGATTGCTGGCCCTGAGGTTGTTGACCTTGGGGTGGCTGCTGTTGCGCCTCTACCCCTGGCATCTGTCCAGTTGGACTGATTATTATATCCGGCATAGGCTTCAGCGTTTGCTGCCGTATTCCCATTGGACCTGGTTTCAGCGTCTGCTGTCCCATGAATGGTTCTGGCATCGGCTTAAGTGTCTGTTGCTCTTCTAGACGCACTATGGTCTCTGGTGCTTGTTGTGTTGTGTCTGAGCCTGACTCTGATTGCTGCTTCACTTCGTGGCCTTTGGACTGTTGTTCACTCATCGTTCTCTCCTAGTTCGTTTGTTTTGCTCACATCATAGATAGTAGTCGCACACCACCCTATCGGCTTGCCACGCCGCTTTCTCACATTCGTGAAGTGCGTGTAGATTTCTACCACCTCAACGTTGGAATCGAGAATGAAATCACAAGGAACCACATCTTTCTCGCTCGGCTCAATCTCAAATTCCCTCTCCTCTCCCCATTGATGGCTTCTCGATGCCAATACAGGCCATTCAACTTCAATGTGTCCGTCCTTAACTAGATTGTGCCCACTCTGGACACGTTTTGCCAACTCAGGATGCAAGGGGAGTATCTGCTGTACCCGAACTTCAGCAGATCGGAACCTTATCAGAACTTCACCAGTATTTGATATCACTACTGCAACATGCAGCATCAATTTACCATCTGGCAATAGTTTATGAGTAATGATATGCTCAATATTAGCTCGAGGGTATCTCAAGCGACGTGCAAAGAACCAATACGCCCCTGCTAGAACAGCAGTGATAGTTAACCATCCCTGACAACAACCAAAAAGGGTGCCGATAATATCAACTATATCTTTGATGTCAGACAGGCCCATAGTTCACCTATACAAAACGCCCCACCCGGAATGGGTGGGGCGATGTCGCCGGTGGGGGTCGCTGGCCTGGGGCATCAGCCCCACCACTTGGCCAGCTCAGCCCCAGGGGGTATAAGGATTATTCTGCTAGCGGGAGCGACGGGATTTGAACCCGCGATCTCCGGCTTGACAGGCCGGCATGTTAAACCGCTACACTACGCCCCCAGACGGGGCGTATCATACCACAAGCGGCCCATTCCGTCAAGCCCGCAGCGCCACAGCGCCACAGCGCCATAGGGATCATACCTGCCCATACACGAATTGCCCACCCAGCATAGTCGCCACGACCTGCGTGTGGGCGATCTCCATGGGGTCACAGGCGAAAATGTCCCGGTCGAGCACGACCAGGTCAGCCAGTTTGCCGGGGGTGAGCGACCCCAACCGATCCTCCAGCCCGGCGGCACAGGCTGCGCCCAGCGTATAGGCGTGCACCGCCTCCTCCACGGTCAGCCGCTGGTGGGGGATCCAGCCCTGTGGGCCTGGGAAGCCATCATTGGCCCGGCGGCGCGTTACGGCGGCGTGGAGGCCGAGGAAAGGGTTGAGGTCCTCGACGGGACAATCGGAGCCGAAGGCCAGCAGCGTGCCGGCCTGCAGGAGGCTGCGCCAGGTGTAGGCGGTAGCACAGCGCTCCCCCCAGTAGCGGTCGGCCATCTCGCAGTCCTGCGTGGCGTGGATCGGCTGCATGGAGGCCACCACGCCCAGCGCGGCCAGGCGGGGCACGTCGGCGGGGTGGAGGAGTTGGACGTGCTCGATGCGATGTCTGGGGGAGGGAGGGGAGGGATGAGCCTCGTCACTGTGGAGGTCGGACAGGGTGTCGAGGACCAGGCGGTTGGCGCGGTCGCCGATGGCGTGCACCGCGAGCGGGAGCCCTCCGGCCGCTGCCTTGTGGGCCAGGGTATGGAGCGCCTCCTCGTCTATCGTCAGGATGCCCAGGTTGTCCGGCTCCCCCGCGTAGGGGGCCAGCATGGCAGCCGTGCGGGGCCCCAGCGCGCCATCGGCAAAGGCCTTGAGGCCTCCTACGCGCAGCCAGTCATCGCCCAGGCCTGCCCGCAGGCCGATCTCCAACGCGCAGTCGAGGGCACTGGCGGGGAGATACTTGACCACCCGCAGCCCGAGTTCCCCCCGCGCGTGCAGGTACTGGTAGGCGGCGAAGGCGGAGGACCCATCCATGTCGTGGATAGCGGTCAGCCCCACGCGCCAGGCACTCGGGAAGGCCTGACGCAGCAAGCCGGCGGCCTCCCCCGGCCCAGGCGACGGGACCAGGCCGGCGACGAGTTCCATCGCGCTGTCCTCGAAGAGCAAGCCGTCTGGGGAGCCCGTCGCGTCGCGCCCGATGCGCCCGCCGGGCGGATCGGGCGTCTGGGCGGTGATGCCGGCTTTGTGCAGGGCGGGCGAATTGGCCACCAGGGCGTGGCCGCTCTTGGCGCGGAGCATGACCGGGTGAGCCGGGGCGACGCGGTCGAGGTCGGCGGCGGTGGGGAAGCGGCGCTCCGGCCAACGCTCCTGGTCCCACCCCTGCCCCAGAACCCATTCGCCCGGCCTGGTGAGGCGCGCCCGCTGGGCGACCAGGTCCAGCACCTGGTCGAGCGTGGCCGCCGTGGCCAGGTCCAGCAAACCTAGCGTCTGCGCGTACCAGGCAAAGTGGATGTGGCTGTCGGTCAGGCCGGGGATGACGCAGCGGCCGCCCAGGTCGAGCACGTGAGCGCCGGGGGCCAGGAGGGGGCGCAGGGCCGCGGGGTCGTCACCCACGGCCAGGATGCGCTCCCCGGCCACGACTAAGGCCGAGGCGCGCGGGCAGCCGGCGTCCATGGTGTAGATGCGGCCGTTGACGAGCAGTTGATCGGCCATCATTCCTCCTCCAAGCCCCCCACGCCAGTGGGCGTCCCACAGTAGTGGGGGGTATCGTGACTGCCTGCCCAGGATGCCTGGCTCAGCCGTGACCTCACCCCCCACTTCGTAGGGGGCTTCAAGAAGGATGCCTGGCTCAGCCGTGACCTCACCCCCCACTTCGTAGGGGGCTTCAAGAAGGATGCCTGGCTCAGCCGTGACCTGACCCCCCACTTCGTGGGGGGCTTCAGAAGGGATGCTCAAAAAGCGCCGAGCTGACATTGGCCCACGCGGACCCCCAACTTCTCGGCGGCGTTGGCCACGTGGAGTTTAGGCATCTGGAAGCGGGCGGCGATGGCCCAGGCGGCGGCACACGGCAACCGGTCCAGGATCAACCCCTCGCGAATGGCCTGCTCGACCTGCGGGGCCACCTCGGCGGCGGGTTCCACGACCGATTTGCGCTCGCCGTAGCCGAACAGGCCCAACTGGCAATGGGTCAGCCGCACGTCCAGTGTATCGGCGGTCTCGCCCACCGCCGCCGGCGTCGCGTCCAGTTCCTCAGCGATGCGGAAGGCCTCCGCACAGCGCAACGTCCCCTCCGGTGCCCGCTCTCGAACCGCTGATGCAACCCGCTCATTCATAACCCTGCACCTCTTACGCATTACGCATTACGGATTACGCATTACGTGCTGCGTGTTGCGTGTCAAATGAACCACAGGTCGGTTTGTGGCTCGCTCAGATATTCGGCTCCGTTGGGTGTGACCAGGACGTTCTCTTCGCAGCCGACGTAGCCGCGCCCCGGCACCTGCACCCCCAACTCGATGGCGAAGACGTTGCTGGCCTCCACCACCCCCTCGATCGCGGTCCCGTACTTTTCCCAGCGCGGCCCCAGGACGGTCGAGCCATCGTGGGCGGTGCGACCGACGTGGTGGCCGAAGGCGTGCATGAACTCCGGGTAGCCGGCCTGCACCAGCGCCTGGCGGGCTGCCTGGTCCACCTGCCAACCCCGTACACCCGGGCGCAGCGCGGCCCGCCCGGCCTCCAGCGCTCGCCGCGCGGCGAGCCACGCGGCGGAGACCTCCGACGGCACACCTTCATATTTCTCGAACAGGTACCAGGTCCGTTGCAGGTCGGCGACGAACCCTTCTTTCCGCACGCCAAAATCCACCTGCAACAGGTGCCCGCGCTGCAGGGTAAAATCGCCCGGCATGGCATGGCCGATGGGCGAATCGGGGCCAGCCGTCACGCCCGGGCAGGTGTCCGCTTCCCAGGCCAGTCCCAGCCCTTCCTCCAGCACGACGTCGTGGAACCAGCGCGCCACCTCCCGCTCGGTCAGGCCTGGGCGGAGCGCCTGGCCCGCGCGGCGCAGGATGGCCTGCGTGGCCTGGATGGCGGCCCGAATGCGCGCGACCTCGGTGGGAGACTTGCGCCCGCGCAGCGCCCCCACCACCGCTTCGGCCGAGACGAGGCGACTACCATACTCCGTCCCGCCGACGATGCCGGTCAGCACACGGAACAGCCCGTGCGTCAACCCATCGGCCGCCGGGTCGCTGTCCGAAAAGTTCAGCGCCACCTGGCGCGGATTGAGGCGGGACAGGTGCTCCAGGAGTGGAGCGCGGATGGACTGGTCGTAGCCGACGACCGTCGTGTAGCCTCCGATACGCTCGACGTTGTCGGCGTCGAAGCGTCCCACGATGGCGATGCGCTCGCCGGTGCGGCTGACCATCAGCGCCGACGTCCAGGTCAGGTCGAAGCCTAGCAGGAGGTCCAGGCAGGGGTCGCTCACCTGCGACGTCTCGCGCACGAAGGTCAGCCAGAGGTCAATGCCCTGCTCCTCCAGCACCTGCACGGCCTGGTCCAATTTTTCACGCACAATCTCAAAATCTGGCATGGTTCTATCCCCCTACTCCGTTCCGATGATGCGCTCGTAGAGCGCGTCCAATTCCTCTTCCGAATAGAAATAGATCACGATGCGCCCCCCCTGGCCGCTGCGCGCCAGGTTCACCTTCGTCCCCAGCGCCTCGCGGAAGCGGGATTCGAGGGCCCGCGTGGCGGGTGCATCTAGACGCGCCGGGGGCCGCGCCTGGGGTTGCTGGCCGAGCAGGTGGCGCACCAATTCCTCCGTCTGGCGCACGTTCAATGCCCGCTTCAGGACCACCCTGAGCGCGCCGTCCTGGGCCTCCGGCTGCTCCAGCCCCAAGAGTGCGCGGGCGTGCCCCTCGCTGAGCTTGCCTGCGAGCAGGGCCTCTCGCACGGCGCGGGTCGCTTTCAGCAGCCGCAGCGTGTTAGCGACGGCCACGCGGCTCTTGCCCACCCGCCGGGCGACCTGCTCCTGCGTCAAACCGAACTCTTCGGTCAACTGGCGGTAGGCCATGGCCTCCTCCAGCGCATTCAGGTCGGAGCGCTGGACGTTTTCCACCAGCGCCAGTTCCAACATCTGGCTGGGGACCACGTCTTTGACGATGACGGGGACGGTGGCAAGTCCGGCCAAGCGGGCCGCCCGCCAGCGCCGTTCGCCGGCGATCAGTTGGTAGCCATCGAGCGCGCGGGTGACGATGAGGGGTTGAATGATGCCGTGGGCCTGGATGGAGGCGGCCAGTTCGACCAGGTCCTGGTCACGGATGGGGGCGCGCGGCTGATGGGGATTGGGCGTGATGGCAGCGAGGGGCGCCTCGACCACCCCCTGCGCCGCGGCGGCCTCCCCTTCCTCGGCCGCCGGGATGAGCGCCTCCAATCCTCTGCCCAGACCGCTCTTGCGTGGTGCCATTCCCCACCTCGGTGGTCAGCAGCTAGACGCCAACGGTTGCCGCCTGCCGGCGGCCATCGCCCGCCAGCAACTCCTGCGCCAGTGCCGCGTAGGCCAGCGCCCCGGCCGAAGCGGGGGCGTAGGAGACGATCGGCTCGCCGAAACTGGGGGCCTCGCTCAGGCGCACGCTGCGCGGGATGATGGCGTTGAATACCCGCCCCGGAAAGTGCCGGTGTACTTCCTCGACCATCTGGCGCGCCAGCGTCGTGCGGGAATCGTACATCGTCATCACCAGGCCGCGCACGCGCAAGGCGGGGTTGAGGGCCCGGCGCACCAACTCGATCGTGCGCGCCAACTGCGAAAGGCCCTCCAGCGCCAGGTACTCGCACTGTACCGGGATGATGACCCCATCGATGGCCGCCGTCAGTCCATTCACCGTCAATATGCCCAGGCTGGGGGGGGTGTCTATGAGCACGTAGTCATACTGCCGGTCTGCCCCCTCACCCAGCCCGGCCAAGGCCTGACGCAGGCGGAACTCGCGCTGGGGCAAGTTGATCAGTTCGACCGTCGCCCCTGCCAGCGTGGGTGAGGAGGGGGCGACGTCGAGGCATTCCCGGCCGCTGGGGCGCACCACATCGGCCAAGGGGGTCTCGCGCACCAACAGGTCATAGGTAGACAGGGGAACGGACCGTTTGTCCATGCCGAGTGAGGAGGTCGCGTTGGCCTGGGGATCCACGTCCACGACGAGCACGCGCTGGCCCCACTGCGCCAGGTAGGCGGCCAGGTTGACCGCCGTGGTGGTCTTGCCGACCCCTCCCTTCTGATTCGCCAGCACGTAGATGATGGGCATATAGCCGACCTCGACCCTCACCCCCAGGCCCTCACCCCCAGGCCCTCACCCCCAGGCCCTCACCCCCGGCCCCTCTCCCTACCAGGGAGAGGGGAGCACACCCTCACCCCCGGCCCCTCTCCCTACGAGGGAGAGGGGAGCACACCCTCATCCCCGAAGTTCGCATAGACGGCCCGCTCACACTGGGCCACTTCATCCGGGCCGGGAGTGCCGGCCCAGCCCACTCGCGTCACCGAGCGAGCGGCAACGCAGTTGGCAAGACGTGCGGCGGTCCAGGGGTCGCCACTGCGCTGCAACCAGACGAAGAAGGCAGCGGCGAACACGTCGCCCGCGCCGGTAGGGTCCACTTCGTGGACAGCCGGGGCCGGAAAGTGGCGCACCTGGCCCTGGGCGTACACGGTACACCCTGCCGCTCCCTGGGTCATCACCAGCACCCGCGCCTGGTCCGCATAGCGGGCCACCAGGGTTACGTCGCCCGCCACGTCCTCCTCGCTCAGCACCACGCCATCGGCCCGCGCCAGGAACGGCTCCACGTCCTCCCACTGGCAACAACTCACGTTCCCGTCCTGGTCCCAACGCCGCAGCCAGCCCTGGGGAGTGATGCCCAGGAAACTATCGCCAAATGCGCCGGCCAGCGCCGGGGCGCACTCGCGGGCCACGGGTCCCAGGTGGACGATGCGCGCTTTCCAGTGGGGTGGGACCATCTCCGGCACCAACAGGTCAGCCGTGCCATGCAGCACCTGGTGCCGGCCATGGGAGGTATAGGTATTCTTGAACGTGGTCGTCGTAGCCGCAGGAGCGCGGGCCACCAGGACTCTATCCAGCACATGGCTCAGATCGAGGTCGGGGCTGGCGCTGGTGACGACACCGACGCGACAACCCAACGCGCAGGCCGTGCGCGCAGCGTAGGATACCGTCCCGCCGATAGTGAACGCACTGTTTACCAGGTCGCGGGTCACGTGACCGATGGCCAGGTAATCCAGTTCAGCGACCAACGGGGGCAGGCGCTCAGTACCGGCCACGGGGTGGTTCACGTCGTGGGATGATGGTGACCTTGCGCCCATCCCCTTCGCCAACGCTCTCGGTGGTCACGTCAGGATGGTCGCGGAGTGCCAGATGGACGTAACGACGCTCGTGGGGGGGCATGGGTTCCAATACTACGGTGCGACCTGTACGCAGGGCCTGCTCCGCCAGGCGCTGAGCCAGGCGGCGCAGGGCCTGCTCGCGCCGGGCCTTGAAACCATCCACGTCCACCACCACGTTCACCCGGCCCGTCACCTCGTGGCCAATGATCAAGCGGGTGACGTGCTGCAGCGCAGCCAGGGTCTCTCCACGATGGCCGATCAACGTCTCGATGTCGGGGCCAAGCACGTCCAGCACCAACGGGGGTTCCTGTTCATCGTAAGCGGGTTCGGCCCGTCGCACCTCCACCTGGACCCCCTCCACACCCATCAGGGCCAGGAGGTCCATCAGCACACCCTGGGCGATCTCTGATTCATCCTTCCACGCGGCGGCAGGTTCTGCTGCGGGCGGCGGAGCCGGCTCGACCGGCGTCACAGGGAGCGGACGAGGCCTGACCGTCAGGCGTACGCGAGCCTCTCGCACGCCCAGCCCGAACAAGCCCCGGCTACCCTCGTCCAGCACCTCGATCTCAACCGCATCCCGCTCTACTCCCAGGCGGGCCAGCCCTGCTACAACGGCACCCTCAACGTCTGCTCCAGCCGCCTCAATCGTGTGTTCCATCTCCGCCATCTGCCACACTCCTCCAACCACCCCTACGCGAGCCCTCGATCATTCCGACGGTTTCGGCCGCACCTGTTCCTTGTCTTCCGCCTTCTGACGGTGTTGGCCCTCTCGCATCAAGTAGAACTGACCCACCCGAATCGCGCTCGACAGGACAAAGTAGACGGATAGCCCCGTCGCATACGATAGGGTGAAGAACATGAACAGCAAGGGCATCATGATCTGCATCTGCTGATTCATCGCGCCTGCCTGCGACTGGGTCTTGGCAGCAGTGGGCGGGGTCAGTAGCTTCTGCTGCGCCCAGGTGGTCACAAAGACCAGGATTGGCAGCGCATACGACCACCATTGGGCGGGATTGGGCGGCGCGCCCAGGTCCATGCCCAGAAAGGTGCTCCTCAGGGGCACAAGCCCGATGACGCCGGGCAGCCACTTGTAGATGTGGTTGGAGAACTGGAAGAGTTCGAGAGGCGTAGAGGGAATGCAATAGCGGATCGCCCCGATCAGGCCGAACCAGATCGGCATCTGGATCAAGAGCGGCAGGCATCCCCCCATGGGGTTGATGCCGACTTCCTTGTACAACTTCATCTGCTCTTGCGCCAGCCGTTCCTTGTCCTTGGCGTACTTTTTCTGCAATTTCTCGAGTTCCGGCTGGAGTTCCTGCATCCTGTGCGCCGAGCGCTGTTGGCTCAGCGTCAACGGCAGGGTGATCAGGTTAATCAAGAGCGTCAATACGGCAATCGCCAACACGGTGCTGTGGCCCAAATAGTTATAGAGCAACAGCATCAAGTTGGCCAATGGGTAGGCGAGAATATCAAACACAGTCTGCCCTTCCTTACTTACTTGGTTGTTCAGCGACGGGCGGATAACTCCAGATCGGGCGCCCGTTGTCTACGTAGAGGGCCCGGATCCGGTACGTTCCGGGAATCCGCGATTCGTATACGACCGATCCACTCACCACCGGCGGCGAGAGCACCTGCCCTTCGCTCTCACTGGACCACACGACGAAGGCGTCCTTGGTGTCCAGCGCGTACAGGGTACCATTCTGGCCACCGACGAACAGGCGGCTTCCATCCTCGGTCAGTACCGGCCCCGCCCGCACGGGTGTCTCAAGCGGTCGCGGCTGAGGCCAGACCGGCGCACCGGTCTCGGCATTCACCGCGTAGACGTTCCCACTCACGTCAACCGCGTACACGGTATCGGCGTAGACCAGCGGGCTGCCCCAGAACCAGTTCGCGCTGGCGAAGCGCCAGCGCTCGGTCCCCGCCTGCGCGTCTATGGCGTAGAGTTTATCGTCGAAAGCGCCGATGTAGAGCGTGCCATTGCGCAGCGCAGGCGTCGCAGCAAAGGCCCCCCCCGCCTGAAAGTCCCAGCGCACTCCGCCATCGGACAGGCGCAGCGCGTAGAGGTGATGGTCCATGGAACCGATGTACACCGTATCCGATACGATGAGCGGGGTGGCCCACACGCGGTAGCCAGTCTTGAAGGTCCATCGAAGAGCCCCGGTCTCGGCGTCCAGTGCATAGACGTTGTGATCGCTATTGCCAATGACGAACAGGCCGCCCCCCAGGGCCCCTCCCTCCACGTACTGCCCAGCCGCATCGTCGAATTGCCACAACTCGTTGCCGGTTTTTCGATCCAGCGCCCAGACCACGTTCTTGGGTTGGCCGAGGAAACCGGTCGGGGGTACCTGCGAGGCCACGACCACGCGCTGTTCGTCCACGGCGGGGGTAACGTAAAAGGTACCCACCCTAGCCTTCTGCGGGTCGGTTGGGAAAGACCACAGCGGGGCTGCATCGGATACATTGAGCAGCCGCACCTGCTGCAGGTCGGCTGCCACCAGCCCCTCCTCTACGATGGTCAATCCCATCCAACTCATAGGCCGTACACCACCTGCACAGCCACTAATGCCTATGAGCAGCGCCGCCCCCACTGCCAGCAGCGTGAGCCAGCGTCGAATCCGAAAACGGTCCAATGACTTACTCCTTCTCCAGATCGGGAACGGGGTCATACCCTCCCGAGTTGAAGGGATGACAGCGGGCAAGACGCTTGACGGCCAGCCATCCGCCGCGCCAGACCCCGTAGCGGGAAATCGCCTCATATCCATACCGAGAACAGGAAGGTTCAAACCGGCAGGACGGGGGGAGGACGCGGGAGAGGGTCAACTGATAGAGGCGAATCAGCCCCAGCAGTACGAACTTCATCTCCGGTCCTTCTCTACGTACTCAATCCAGCCTGTCTGAGCAACGACGCCAGCGCCTGTTCGACCTGTGGCTCTTTGACCCTGAGGATGCCGGTACGGGCGACCAGCATCACATCCCACCCGTTCTTGAGGCCAGGATAAAGACGACGCGCTGCTTCGCGTAAGAGGCGCTTGGCCCGATTACGCACCACAGCGCGCCCCACCCTGCGGCTGGCGCTCACTCCCACACGGCTAAAGTCGAGGCCGTTGGGCCGCGCGACCAACACCAACCAGGGGTGTGACCACGATCGCCCTTCATCGTACACCCGCCGCACATCGGCCGTGCGCTTCAGCCGGATCCGCCGTTCCATCCATAGGTACAGAATACGAAAAGCCTACGCCCGGCGTCGCGGACGCCGGGTGCTCTCTTTCCAGTTCAACTTCTTGGCCCCGTCTCTCTGCACGGCTAGCCGCTGGCGGCCCTTTAGCCGCCGGGCCTTGAGCACCCGCCTTCCGTCCGGGGTCGCCATGCGGGCTCGAAAGCCGTGCGTGCGCGCGCGCTTGCGCTTCTTGGGTTGATACGTTCGCTTCGGCATCCATCCTCCTACTACCACGAGTGCTGACGATCAGCCAGCGTTAACTACTGGCCAACCCGCTGCATTATACCCCAAGTGGCACAAGCGGTCAAATTGTGGCCAGTCCCACCTTCCCGAAAGCCCCGGCAAGGGCCTTAAGGACACGGTTGGTCCCCTGGCTTTCGGGAAGGTCTTATTTGACGATGGCGACGATGAGCGGGGCCACGATGAGAGCGGGGAGGAGGTTGCCCGCGCGGATGTGTTTGATCTCCAGGAGACCCAGTCCCAACGCCAGCATCAGCACGCCACCGGTGGCCGCCATCTCGGCGATCATCGGGTCGGTGAGCAAGACACTGGCCCACCTCGCCCCCAGCGTCAGCGCTCCCTGGTAGACCAACACGATCAGCGCCGCAAAGACCACGCCCGGCCCCAGCGTCGAGGCAAAGGCCAGCGCCGCAAATCCATCCAGCGTCGCTTTGACCGCCAGCAGGGTGTAGTCACCGGTCAAGCCGTCCTGGATCGAGCCCAGGATCGTCATAGGACCCACGCAGAACACCAGGCTGGCCGTCAGGAAAGCACGGCTAAAGCGGGACACGCCAGCCGGGGCATCATCCTGTGGCCGGTCAGAACCGTTCTTCCTGTTCGCCGCGGTCCTGTCTTCGAGCCAGCGCCCCACCTGGTTGAGGCGGTCCTCGATGCGCAGCCACTCTCCCACGAGCCCCCCGACGAGCAGGCTGCCCAGGACGATCAGGATGTTGCCGGTCTTGAAGGAGAGTTGCACGCCGATGACGAGGGTCAAGAGGCCCAGGCCGTGCATGATCGTCTCACGCATGCGCTCGGGCAGGCGGGCCCCCAGCAAGGTGCCCAAGGTCCCACCCACCAGGACGGTGACGACGTTGAGGAGGGTGCCCAGGCCAGACATGGGAGGTCAGCCCAGAGTCAAAGTCCCAGGTAGCGCAGGCTGCGCTCCAGGTATTCGAGTTCGTCCATCTCAAGCACGAGCGCGGGCTGGTGAGGCAGCGCCTCGAGCAGGGGCAGGACGTCCCGCTTGTAGTCAATCACGCCACCGGGAAAGTCGAGCGGCAGGTGCTCGTCGTAAGAACCCCGATGGTTGTTGAGATGGCAATGCACAATCCGATGGCGGGTCCGCTCAATCCAGACTTCCAGGGGCTGGTAATCGGAGAACAGGTAGACGTGCCCCACGTCGAGGCAGGCACACAGGTGAGAGGAATCAATCTGGTCGAGGACATCGCCGATGATGCTCGAGTCCGGCTCCCACATGTTCTCCAGCGCGATCACGACCCCGCGCCTGGCCGCCTCCTCGACCATCGGCGTCCAGAACTCCACCTGGCGCTCGGCCCAGCCGGGGAGATAGTCGGGGTTGCGCACGATGGGGAGAAAGTCGGTGTGAAAAACGACGGTCCGTGCACCCAGTTCAGCGGCAATGTCGAGGTTCAACATGTAGCGCTCGCGGGTCAAGGCCACGATACGCCCATCAGGGCTGGCCGGAGAAAGGTTATAGAAAGCACCGTGGACGGCCAGTTCGCCCTGGAAGTCCCGCAACAGCGCCTTGTGCTGGTCAAGCAGCTCGCGCCATCCACCGTCGAGCAACCCGGTATCGTAGGCATAAACCTGGATTTCCAGCCCTGCTCCATGAGCCTGGGCCAGTTCATAGTGTCGCGTGATGTCCCGCTGATACGTAGCCAGCAGTATGCGCTCCATAGCAAGCCTTTTCTACCCGCCGCCAGTAGATTGTACACCATCATCGCGCGATGGGCAAATTGCCGCACCGCCGTCAACAGGCGGTGCTGGGCAGGCTCAACGCACCCCGAAAGTTTCAGTCAAGATCCCGGCCACGTTAAGCGCTACCTTGGAATGGCAACCTTGGGTTTCGCGGCGCGCTTGAGAACTTTCGGGAAGGTCATTCCAGGTGCGCGCGGATGGCGCGCGCCACCTGGCGTGCGCGCTCTGGCGCGTCGCCCACGTACCCTCGGGCATCAAGCAACTCGCGCACGCGGCCGGCAGGCAGATAGCGCAGCACCTGCGGGTCGGCAGCCAGCAGGCCGGCCAACGGATTGGGTTCCCCTTGCTGAATGCGACCCCAGGCGGCCACGCAAGACTGGCGGATTACCTCGTGCATTTTCTGACGGTCGGCCCCGGCCCGCACCAATTCCATCAGCAGCCGTTCGGTCGCGGCGAAGGTGCCGTAGGTAGCCAGGTTGCGCGCCGTCGCCTGTTCGTGAAACTGCAGACCCTTCAGGACGTGGTGCGTACGGCGGACAATTTCTTCGCTGACCAGGAACGCCTCCGGCAGAATGAGGCGGCGGCTGGCCGAATCGTCCAGCGTGCGCTCCAGCAGGCTGTGGGCAGCGTTGTCCCAGGCCACGCGCGGCAGCGCCGCCACGTAGCGGGCCAGGCTGTCCACCGTCTCGGCATTGACGGGATTGCGCTTGAAGGGCATGGCAGACGAGCCCACCTGCTGCGCCCCGAAGGGCTCACTCCACTCCCCGATCGGCGGCGACTGGAGGAAGCGCAGGTCGAAGGCGAAGCGGTAGAGGGAGACCGCCAGCCCCGCCAGCACGGTCAACAGGCGATAGTCCTGCTTGCGCGGGTAGACCTGGGTGGCGACGGGGAAAGCGTGCAGCCCCAGTTCCGCCATGACGCCGGCCTCCAGTGCGGCGGGCGTCATCCGAGTGCCCTCGAGCAACTGCGCGTACGCGGCACCGGTGCCCACCGCCCCCTTGATGCCCTTGCCCAGGATGTGCTTGCGCAGGCGGCGCAGTTCGTGCAGGTCCTCCAGCAGGTCCTGGCCATAGACGGCCAGCCGGTAGCCGACGGTGGTAGGCTCGGCCGGCTGGAGGTGGGTGAAGCCGATGCAGGCCCAGTCGGCGTGGGCCTCGATGCGGTCGGCCAGGTCGGCCAGGAGGGCGCACAGCCGCTCGAGCAACAGGACGAGCGCCTCGCGGATACATAGGACGTCGGCGTTGTCCTCGACGTCGGCGCTGGTGGCCCCCAGGTGCAGGATCCCGCCGCCGACGGGGCACTGCTCGGCGAAGGTGCGCAGTTCCGCCATCAGGTCGTGGTGGATTTCGGACTCGATCGCGGCGGCACGGGCCAGGTCCACGTGGTCCTGGTGCGCCTGTAGGTCGGCCAGTTGATCGGCGGTGATCAGCCCGGCCCGGTGTTGGACGGTGGCCAGGGCGACCCACACGCGGCGCCAGAGGAGCCGCCGGTGCACCTGGCTCCAGAGCGCCCGCATCTCCTGGGAGCCGTAGCGCCAGGTGAAGGGGGAAAGGAAGGTATCGTGGGTGAATTGGGTTTCTCGTTCCATCGCCTTGAATTGTACACCAGGTGGGGGCGGATGGGAAGCGAGCACCCACTTTGTAGTGGGGAGGGCATTTGGATCACGAAAGGCGCGAAATCTCGCGAAAAACACGAAACCGGCCGGTACTTGTGCATTTCACGAGATTTCGTGTGCTGAGCGTCGTCTTGCAGTGGGGAGGGCATTTGGATCACGAAAAGCGCGAAATCTCGCGAAAAACACGAAACCGGCCGGTACTTGTGCGTTTCACGAGATTTCGTGTGCCGAGCGTCGTCTCGCAGTGGGGAGGGCATTTGGATCACGAAAAGCACGAAATCTCGCGAAAAACACGAAACCGGCCGATACTTGTGCGTTTCACGAGATTTCGTGTGCCGAGCGTCGTCTCGCAGTGGGGAGGGCATTTGGATCACGAAAAGCGCGAAATCTCGCGAAAAACACGAAACCGGCCGATACTTGTGCGTTTCACGAGATTTCGTGTGCCGAGCGTCGTCTGGCATGGGACGCCCCCGGGTAGGGAGGCTGGAACGCGGACAAACGCGGATGGGACGGATGAACGCGGATGGGACAGTCCTGGGGACGATTTGCGAGGGTCGTCTAGCATAGGACACCCCCGGGACAGGAGCCGCGAGCGTCAGTGGCAAGAAGGTAATGGGTGGCTTGTGTAGCAGAAGTTGGCAGGGCCAGTAAGTTCTGCCGCCAGGCTACCTGGCGAATTGGGCATTGACTTGTGCACAAGATAGCAGTACACTGCCACTATGTGACGATTGATGACCCGTCGCACGCCAGGGGAAGGTGCTGTCACCTCTGCACCGAGGGTTGATATGTGAGAACGACTATCCCGTTCCAATCAGAAGATGGATTAGCAAAAGAGGTCATCCTATGAGTGGTCTATTCGGAGGCAAAAGCCGTGCGGAGCGAGAAACCGAGAAACAGCAAAAGCAGGCGCAGTTGCAGCGCCAACAAGCAGACGTTGCGAACCAATACGATGGCATGGTCACGAAGGCCCTGGAGCAACTGACCCGCTGGGCTTTTCCGGATAGTCAGGTTGAGCGTCATGGTATCGGGATGTGGCAACTCTGGCATACGGCGGACAATGGAGAGAAGTACGTTGATGTGGCCGTGACGTTGGAGTTTGATGAGGACCAACCGACGTCTTTTCTTTGTGACGGATCCTTGTGCTTTGCGATAGCGGAGCAGCTCACCCGCGAAGACCTGAATGACGCTTTGCGGAGGTGTATTTGCTCGATTAGTGGGTAAATTGTCGAATGATTTGAGGGTATCATATGAGGCCTGGCAGGAACGGCTACGCCAGCGAATGGGCGGCACGGCTTATGCGAAACTCGCTGGCGATGCAGCCCAGGCCTGAACGAGATGCCAGGTTGTTGGCCGACACGCTGCGCTTCGTTTGAGTCCTCAGGTTCCCCTCAGCCTGAAAGAGGTAGCAAGTACCCATGTCGAACGCCGCCTTGCATGGGACGCCCCCGAGACGGGGGCTGCGAGCTTCAGTGCCAAGTGCCTGTGCCGAGCGTCGTCTTGCATGGGACGCCCCCGAGGACGGGGGCTGCGAGCGTTAGGGAGGTTGGAACGCGGATAAAGCGGATGAGTACATCCGGGCGGATGGGAGGGATGAACGCGGATGGGACAGTCCTGAGGGCTACTTGTGAGCGTCGTCTTGCATGGGACGCCCCCGGGACGGGGGCTGCGAGCCTTATGGAAGGGAAGGGACACTTGCACGCGATGTGGACGGGTGTATAATCGAATCAGACTCTGAGGAGTGAGGGCCTATGGCCATGGTGGAGCATGTAGCGACCGGGCAACCGGCCGATTCTGCGCAGGAGATCCGACACCGAGAAGACCTCGTGCGGTGGGTTCGTGACCGGATGGCGCAGTACACAACCCCGGCCCGCCCGATGCAGGGAAAAGATGCTTTTCTGGGCGGGATGACCGTAGAGGCATACTTTTCACTGCCTGAAGCCAAGCGGGAACGCATCTGGGACGAACTGTACGCCACTGCCATCGAGAGTTCCCAGGAACACGAGGTCAAGCCTGGTGCCGTCGTACCTGCTCGATAAGAGCGTTGCCCGCAGAATTGTCGAATGATTTGAGGGTATCATACAGGTGGGAGGCAAGATGCCAGAAACCATCTACGTCTCAGAGAGAGTGTACCAGGCAGTGGTGAAAGAGGCAACGGCTCGCCACCAATCGCCGGATCAGTTCGTTGAGGAGTGGCTGACATACCATCTGTTGCCACAGCACCCGCACGTCGAAATCGTCGAAAGCCGTAGTGGTTCCCGTGCCGTGATCAAGGCCACCCGTGTGGGAGTAGACGTAATCGTAGGCTATCACCGTGCCGGTTACACGCCGGAGCAGATTGTCACTGAGTTACTTCCTCACCTCACGCTAGCGCAAGTCTATGATGCGTTGGCCTATTATCACGACCACGCTGACGAAATAGACGCCCTGCTGGAGGCTAACAGCACGGAGGCCTGGCAGGAACGGCTACGCCAGCGAATGGGCGGCACGGCTTATGCGAAACTCGCTGGCGATGCAGCCCAGGCCTGAACGAGACATCCGGATCCTCATTATCATCTGAGCCCTCACCGGTCCCCAAACCCTGGATCATAACTCACATAGATGCTCACCCATTCTGACAGGTGCCTGCGGGTTTAGGTGAGACATGACACTTGCCTCTAGTCGCTTCCTGTCGTATCATATAGGCGTTCCTGCAAAGCCAGTGTCGTTGACAAGGAGGGACTGAGTGGTGGATTACCGTATCCGTGAACATCCCATCCTCCCGATCGAGGAGCGAGCGGAGTTCGAGTTCACCTGGGCTGCCCGGGCGATGCATGCCCACGCGGGCGAGGTCATCGCCTCGGCCCTGTTTGCGAATGGGGTGCGCACTTTTGGCCATCACCACAAGGACGGCGCCCCCCAGGGCATCTTTTGCGCCAACGGCCAGTGCTCGCAGTGCCTGGTGGTGGCCGATGGCCTGCCGGTGAAGGCCTGCATGGTGCGTGTACAGCCGGGCATGCGGGTGGAGCCACTGGATGGGAAACCCAGCCTGCCCGACGTTCCCACAGCGCCGGAGATGCGCAGGATCGAGACGATGGAGGTGGAATGCCTGATCATCGGCGGTGGGCCGGCAGGGCTCTCGGCGGCGATCGAACTGGGCAAGGCGGGCGTGCGTACGCTGATCGTGGACGACAAGCACCGGCTGGGCGGCAAACTGGTGCTCCAGACGCACAAGTTCTTCGGCTCGATTGACGCCTGCTACGCCGGGACGCGGGGAACCGACATCGCCACGAAACTGGAGCAGGAAGTACACCAGTTCGAGAACGTGCAGGTATGGCTCAACACGACGGCGCTGGCGGTCTTTTCCGACCGCAAGGCCAGCGTGCTGCGGGATGGGAGGTACGTCATCGTCCAGCCCCACGTGCTGCTGGTGGCGGCTGGAGCGCGCGAGAAATCGCTGGCCTTCAAGGGGAACACGCTGCCCGGGGTCTACGGCGCGGGCGCGTTCCAGACGCTGGTCAACCGGGACCTGGTGCGCCCGGCGGAGCGGCTGTTCATCGTCGGCGGCGGGAACGTCGGCCTGATCGCGGGGTACCACGCGCTGCAGGCCGGCATCCAGGTGGTGGGCCTGTGCGAGGCGCTGCCAGAGTGCTCCGGCTACAAGGTGCACAAGGACAAACTGGCCCGGCTGGGCGTCCCCATCTATACCTCGCACACCGTCGTCAGCGCCAATGGGGAGCAAGAGGTGGAGTCGGTCACCATCGCGCGGACCGACGAGAATTGGCGGCCCGTTTCCGGCACTGAAAAGACGTTCGCCTGTGACACGATCCTGGTGGCGGTGGGATTGGACCCGGTAGACGAGTTCGTGCACAAGGCGCGGGAGTTCGGCCTGCCGGTCTATGCGGCGGGGGATGCGGAGGAGATCGCCGAGGCCTCGGCGGCGATGTTCACCGGTCGCATCCGCGGGCTGGAGATTGCCCGCAGCCTGGGCCGGGACGTGGGGGAGGTGCCGCCAGAGTGGCACCGCACGGCGGAAATACTCAAGTCCCGCCCCGGGGCCGTGGTCACCGAAGACACCCCGGAGGGCCGGGCCGGCGTCTTCCCGATCCTGCACTGCGCGCAGGAGATTCCCTGCAATCCCTGCACCTCCGTCTGCCCCAAAGGCTGCATCGTGATCGAGGGGGACGATATGCGGGCGCTGCCGGAATACGTGGGAGAAGAGTGCTCTGGCTGCGCCCAATGCGTCGCCATCTGCCCGGGGCTGGCGATCACGCTGGTGGACTATCGAGAGGACCCCGAGCACCCGCAAGTGACGATTCCCTACGAATTCACGCCCGAGTCCATCCACGAAGGAGACAGCGTGACCGTGCTAGACACGGAGGGGACGTTCCTGGGCAACGTGGAGGTCATGAAGGTGCGGGCGCCCAGGTTCGCCAACCGGGCGGCCCTGGTACAGGTGCGCGCCCCGCAGGAGATCGCCAGGCGCATCGCCGGCATGCGCGTGCAAGAGCCGTGGGTGACGGAGCCGCTGGAACAACTCGTAGAACGCATGGCCGAGGACGAGATTGTGTGCCGCTGCGAGCGGGTGACGGCGGGGGAGATGCGCGCCCTGATCCGCGCCGGCGTGCAGGACTTGAACCACATCAAGGCGGTGACGCGGGCCGGCATGGGGGCCTGCGGTGGCAAGACCTGCACCAACCTGATCAAGCGGCTGTTCCGTGAGGAGGGGGTCCCGCTGGCACGGGTGGTCGAGAATACCCGCCGGCCGCTGTTCGTCGAAGTGCCGCTGGGGGCGCTGGCCGGCGCCGTCACCGGCGAGGGGCCGGCCGCAGAAGTCCCGGCCGCCCACGCGACCGACGCACACGAGGGGGGGCTATAGCCCGGTTCCTGGTGCAAGATGCGAGCGGAGGCCCGGCTTCAGCCGGGAAAACCCCGCTGAAGCGGGGCGTCCGTCACAGCGTGGCCGGGGAATCCCCACTGAAGCGGGGCGTCCGTCGCAACGTGGCCGGAAAATCCCCGCTGAAGCGGGGCGTCCGTCGCAACACGGCCGGAAAATCCCCGCTGAAGCGGGGCGTTCGCGACATTTCGCAGGAAAGATGAGAACGATGGTTGGAAGATGCTGGCCGCTCACGCTTGTCCTATTTGCCGCGCTGATGGTGGGTGGCTGCCGTGGCTTGATGGGAGCATTTCACGAGGAGGTCACGGGGTCGCCTGCGCCCACCACAGTACCGCTGCCCAGTTCGACGGCAGCACCCGAGGCCCAGCCTGCACAGCCTTCGAGGCCTGGGCCAGCCGTCACGTCACCCCCCACTGGCGTGGGGGGCTTGCCCACTACCCCTGCCGCGCAGGTCGAGCCCACGCGCGTCATCCCGCCGGCAGACACGCTCAGCCTGCCGCCCGGCTTCGGCATCTCCACGTTCGCCCAGGGACTGCGTGACCCGCGCATGATGGCGCTGGGGCCGGACGGACAGCTCTACGTGGCCGAACGGGGTGCCGGGCGCATCGTGCGCCTGCCCGACCGGGACGGCGACGGCGTGGCGGACGGCGTCGAGGTGGTGGCCGAGGGCCTGGACGCGCCGAGTAGCATGGCGTTCTACCAGGATGGCTCCCTCTACGCCGGCGAGACGAAGCGCGTGCTGCGCCTGAGCGCGCCTGACACGGCGGATGAGTACATCCGGGGCGCTTTTCAGGAACGGGAGGTCATCCTGGACGGGCTGCCCAGCGGTGGCCATGCCACGCGCACGGTCCTCTTCAGTCCCGATTGGTCCTCGCTGTTCGTCTCCATTGGCTCCTCGTGCAACGTGTGCGTCGAGGAGGACCCGCGGCGGGCCACGATCATGCGTTACAATCCTGACGGGAGCGGAGGGCAGGTCTACGCGCAGGGGTTGCGCAACGCGGTCGGCATCACCTTTCGCCCCGGCACTGTGGAGTTGTGGGCTACTAACAACGGGCGCGATTGGCTCGGCGACGACCAGCCACCCGAGACGGTGTACCACGTGCGAGAAGGGGACAACGCCGGCTGGCCGTACTGTCACAGCGGGCGGATCGTAGACCCTGACTATGGTGGCCCCACCGCCTGCGAGGGGGTCGTGGCCCCGGCCGTCGAGATGCAGGCCCATTCGGCACCACTGGGGCTGACCTTTTACACCGGCACGCAGTTCCCCGAGGAATACCAGGGCGACCTGTTCGTGGCCTTCCACGGCTCGTGGAACCGCGCGGTGCCCACCGGATACAAAGTGGTGCGTATTCCGCTACAGGACGGGCAGGCCGGCCAGGTGCAGGACTTTGCTACGGGCTGGCTGCGTGCGAACGGGTCCCAGTGGGGCCGGCCGGTGGACGTGCTCACAGGGGGCGACGGCAGCCTGTTCGTCTCCGACGATAGCGGTGGGAGCATCTACCGCATCTTTTACGCCGGCGGGTAAGCGGTAACAATCAGGAGCAAGCAGACATTCACACCTGCGACTACGGGGAGCGAGAGAGAGGACAATCATGAATCAGACAGAAAGCACCACCCTGAAGAGGGTCGCGCTGCTCGTCGCCACGCTGAGTTCTTTCCTGACCCCCTTCATGGTCAACGCCATCAACATTGCGCTGCCCATCATCGGGAAAAAGTTCTCGGCGGATACGGTGCTGCTGAGTTGGGTGGCGACCGGCTACCTGCTGGCCGCCGCCATGTTTCTGCTCCCGTTTGGCAAAGTGGCGGACATTTATGGAAGGAAGAAGGTATTCACGTACGGCATCCTGACGTATACGATTGCCTCTCTCTTGTGCGCTAGCTCGACGTCCATCCCGCTGCTGATCGGGTTCCGCGTCCTGCAGGGGCTCGGGGCGGCTATGATGGCAGGCACAGCGATGGCGATTCTCACGTCGGTGTCTCCCATCCAGGAGCGGGGCAAGGTGCTGGGCATCAACGTCGCCGCCACGTACCTGGGACTATCGCTAGGCCCGGTCCTGGGAGGAATCCTCACCCAGCAACTCGGCTGGAGAAGCATCTTCCTGGTGAACGTGCCCATCGGCCTGATCATCCTGGCCCTCGTCTTTTGGAAATTGAAGGGGGAATGGGTCGGGGCCGGGGGGGAAAAGTTCGATTTCGTGGGTTCCCTGGTGTACGGGCTGGCCCTGGTCGCCTTGATGTACGGCATTTCGCGGTTGCCGGCGTTGTGGGGGGCCGGCTTGATCCTGGCAGGTGTCCTCGGCCTGGGGCTGTTCGTGTGGTGGGAAGCCAGGGTGGCCCACCCCGTTTTGAACATGGACCTATTCAGGAATAGCGCGGCCTTTACGTTCTCGAGCCTGGCGGCCTTGATCCACTACAGCGCTACCTTTGCCGTGACGTTCCTGTTAAGCCTCTACTTGCAGCACATCAAGGCGCTCACCCCTCAAAACGCCGGGCTGGTGTTGGTGGCTCAACCGGCCGTGATGGCCGCTCTCTCGCCATTTGCCGGCAGGCTTTCGGACAGGATCGCGTCGCGAGTGCTCGCCTCGGCTGGCATGGCGGTGACGGTGGTCGGGCTGCTGGCTCTCACGTTCCTGAGTGGGCAAACGACGTTGGGGTTCATCATCTTTAGCCTCATGCTGCTGGGGTTTGGCTTCGCTCTCTTCTCGTCTCCCAATATGAACGCCATCATGAGTTCCGTCGAGAGCCGGTACTATGGCATCGCCTCCGCCATGGTCGGCACCATGCGCCTGATCGGCCAGATGCTCAGCATGGCCATCGCTACGCTGATATTCGTCATCTATATCGGCAAGGTGCAGATTACGCCCGAGTATTATCCCGTTTTCTTGACCAGCCTGAGGACGGCGTTCATCATTTTCGCTGTGCTGTGTTTCGGTGGCATTTTCGCCTCGCTGGCGAGAGGGAAAGCCCGATAAAGTCTGGACTTGAGAAGTCCTGGAGACTTCCGAAGTCTGAACTGAAGGAGGTATGTTGACCACCAAAGTATACGACGTCATCATCGTCGGCGCAGGCAGCGTCGGGCTGCCCACGGCCTTCTTCCTGGCCCAGGCCGGGTTCAAGCCGCTGGTGATTGATCAGTTCGCCAGCCCGGGCCAGGGCTCCAACAAGGCCGCCATCGGTGGCATCCGCGCGACCCACTCCACTCCTTCCAAGATCAACCTGTGCCTCAAGTCCATCGAGGTCTTTTCCACCTGGCAGGAGACCTACGGAGACAACATCGAGTGGTACCCAGGAGGCTACTCCTTCGTCGCTTATCGGGAGCAGGAGGAGCGTGCCTTGAAGGACTTGCTGAAGGTCCAGCAGACTTATGGGCTGAACATCCGCTGGCTGGAGCGGGACGACCTGCTGGAGGTGATCCCGGACCTGAAGCGGGAGGGCCTGATGGGAGGGACGTTTTCCCCGCAGGATGGCTCGGCCTCGCCTCTGCTCAGCGCCCACGCCTTTTACACCCAGGCGCGGGCACGGGGGGTAGAGTTTCACTTGCGCGAGCGGGTCACCGGCATCATCCGGCGCAGGGGGCGGGTCGTGGGCGTGCGTACCGACCAGGGAGGCTATGCGACGGGGACGGTCATCAACGCGGCCGGCCCCTGGGCACGGGGGGTAGCCCAGATGGCGGGGCTGGATGCGCCCGTGGTGCCGGACAGCCACGAGGCGGGGATCACCGAGCCGGTGGCCCACTTTCTGGGGCCGATGGTGGTAGACGTCCGTCCCGCCGATGGCTCCAAGAACTATTACTTTTATCAGCACAGGCCCGGCGCCATCGTCTTCTGCATCACGCCGGAGCCGCCCATCGTCGGCACCGACCGGCGGGAGACGTCGGTGTTTTTGCCGATGATCGCCCGGCGCATGGTGGACCTGATGCCCAAACTGGCCAACGTCAAAGTACGGCGCACCTGGCGCGGCCTGTATCCTATGACGCCCGATGGGTCCCCCATCGTGGGGCGGGTGCGGGAACCGGAAGGGTACATCTACGCCGTCGGGATGTGTGGGCAGGGGTACATGCTGGGGCCGGGCGTGGGGGCGCTGCTGACTCACCTGGTGCAAGACAACCTGACGCCCGAGGACGAGCAGGCCCTGGAGGAGTTGGGGCCGTACCGGGAGTTCGGGGGTGAGGAAAAACTGAAGTGACGACCCGCATAACCTTCCCGAAGGCTCGACATTCCAACAAGCCGGGCACCGCTGTAGAAGCCTTCGGGAAGGTCCGAACGACATTACAACAGGCTGGGTACCGCTGTGAAAGCCTTCGGGAAGGCAATTCGCTCGAACTTGACTTGACAGATGGAAGGATTGCACGT